>TARA_B110000046_G_scaffold185649_1_pt1 | contig 11814 bp, 10 predicted proteins | sample TARA_B110000046 | Tara Oceans TARA_B110000046 (sample SAMEA4397157) | marine metagenome | biome: Polar Biome; feature: [DCM] deep chlorophyll maximum layer (ENVO:01000326); material: water (ENVO:00002006), including particulate matter (ENVO:01000060) such as... | depth 40 m
ATTGAAGATGCCGATGAGAACTTTGTATCACTCACACAGCAAATTCAAGACAGTGGCTTACCTGTTGGCTCGGGTCTTGCACTATTGGTATTTTTTGCCATCGCACTACAATGTGTTTCTACCCTAGCGGTACTGGCTAAAGAAACAGGGTCTTGGCGCTTGCCCACACAGCTATTTTTTAGCTATAGCGTACTGGCTTATGTGGCTGCATTTTTAACCTATCATCTAGCTGGGCTTTTCGTATAACCACCCAGCTTTATCTGCCCCTAGACAGTACTCTGTTCAAACATAATGTACTCGCAGGCGTGCATACCACAGTTGTTGTAGGTTGCCTGTGCTTTAATATTCTCGGTTTCAGCATAGAGCCTAAAACCACAAACTGGTGTCTGTTCGGCAGCAGCCATGACTTTCAACTGGGCATACATGGCACTGTATAGCCCTTGACGACGAAATTGATCCTTGACATAAACCGACTGAATCCACCAGAACAAGCCGTTGCGCCAATCGGACCACTCATAGGTCACCATTAATGTAGCGGCGGGCATTTGGTCGACTTCGGCAATGAGATAAAACCCAAATTGAGGGCGAGCAAATAGCCCTTCGACACCCCGTTTAGCTGTCTGGGCGTCAAGTACCCTGTTTTCAGTTTCCAACGCCATGGCGCAATTGTGAGCTGTTAGTAGCGGTGCATCTGACCTTTGTGCAACACGTATATTAAGCATTGGCGAGACTTCCTAATAAAAGGGTTACAGAAGGGCGCAATTAAAACATTGATGGCCGTATTACACCATTGCGTAAAGGGACTTTAGGCCCTAAGGTTACGTCCTCTATGCACAGTATTACCATTCAAGATTTACCTTATCGATCGGACAGTGAGACTCTGTTTTCGGCTCTCCGCGACCTGCCAGATGCAATCTGGCTAGACAGTGGTAAGCCACGCAGCCTACAAGGGCGCTTTGATATTATATCCGCCAGCCCCGATGCGTTAATTGAGACCCGTGGCGCGCTTTCCATTATTACCGATAATAATGGCACCGTCTCTAGCGCCGAAGACCCCTTTACTCTCGTTGAGCGGCTGCTAGCACCGCTACTTGATGTTGACCCCAGCATGTCAGCCCATCCATTTGTTGGGGGCATTATGGGATATTTTGGCTATGACCTAGGCCGCCGTTTAGTTGAAATTCCTGATCGCACCAAAAGCATAGCCGACCTACCTGATATGCGTATAGGTCGCTATCTTTGGAGCCTAGTGATTAACCATTCGGCGCAGCAGACTCAGTTATTTTTCCACGAACTATGCCCAGAAAAATTGTCGCAGGATATTATACAACGGCTTAGTCAGGTCGATATCACAGTACCTAAGACCCACTTTCGCCTTAGGGAGCCTTTTAAACCGACGCTGTCGCCCGAGCAATACAGGCAATCGGTGGCAAGCATTAAGCGCTATATTGACAGCGGCGACTGCTATCAAACTAACTTTACTCAGCACTTTAGCACGACCTTTGACGGCGATCCGTACCAGGCTTATTTGGTGTTGCGTGACGCTGTACCCTCCCCCTACTCTGCTTTTTTACAGTGGCAGGACAAGGCACTGTTATCAGTTTCTCCTGAACGCTTTGTAAAAAGCTCAGTCGGCAATGTGGAAACAAAACCCATCAAAGGCACATTACTTCGCGGCACAACCGTGCAAGAGGACCAAGACAACGCCGTCGCCCTGCTCAATAGCAACAAAGATCGTGCTGAAAATCTTATGATCGTGGATCTACTGCGCAATGATTTGGGCAAAACATGCGTGCCCGGCAGTATTCGCGTGCCCAAACTGTTTGCCCTTGAAAGCTTTCCCAATGTGCATCATCTGGTCAGCACAGTGACGGGGTTGCTGGCAGACCAGCACAGCGTAATTGATCTGTTGAGAGGCTGCTTTCCGGGCGGCTCGATTACTGGTGCGCCGAAAAAACGTGCGATGGAAATTATCGAGGAACTTGAGCCCGTAAAACGTTCTGTTTACTGCGGCAGCATTGGTTATATTAGTGCAACAGGTCGTATGGACACTAATATAGCTATTCGTACAATGGTGGCTGACGCGAATACATTACACTGCTGGGGCGGCGGGGGTATTGTTGCCGACTCTGAGGCCGAGTGCGAGTATCAAGAGTCTATCAACAAGATAAAACTGCTTCTTAGCGCATTGGAAAACCTGGCTTAGGCGCTGTAGGCTTTGGCCACTTCTTGCGCAATAATATTGATACCTTGTTTTACGCTGCTATCGTCCTGGGCATAGGATACGCGAATACATTCTTGCTGATGTTGCCATTGGGTATCCATGCCGGGAAAGAAGTTATGGCCCGGAACAACAAGAACGCCCCGTCGTTTAAGGCGTTCGTAAAGCTCTTGGCTGGTGATCGGCAGACCGTCGAACCACAACCACAAGAAAATAGCCCCCTCTGGTCTGTGAATGCGATACGGTAATTTACCCAGTGCTTTTCTAAACCAGTCAACTGCCTGCTGTGCTCGCTGTTTATAAAAGGGCCTGACCACATCATTACTCAAAGTGAGTATTTCGCCAGTTCTAAACAGTTCTCGTGTCAGGGTCGGGCCCAGATTGCCACACGCTAAATTAACCACCGTGTTGGCATTGCTATAAGCCTGAATAATCTCTTCACGGGCGACAATAATGCCTGTACGTACCCCTGGTAGGCCTAGCTTAGACAGGCTTAGCACGAGCACCGTGTTATTATTCCAATGAGGTTTTGCATCGTTAAATAAAATGCCTGGAAATGGTAAACCGTACGCACCGTCGATGATAAGAGGTATCTCAGCAGCCTGCGCAATCTCATCTAGATGCTCAATCTCGTTATCGGTAAGCACGTTACCGGTAGGGTTCGTAGGCCGCGATACACACAGCGCTGCAGTCTGTTCTGTGACCTGTAGGCGCGAAAAGTCGACATGGTATTTGAAGAGATTGTCGTCTAATAATTCAATCTCTGGTCGCGTCGCAGTAAAAAAATCCTGGCTTAGGCCTATGTCGCCATAACCTATATATTCCGGTGTCAGGGGCAAATGGATTGAGCGGCTACTGCCGTCAGGCATAGTTCCAGCAAGCATGTTGTAGAGAATAAAAAACGCTGATTGACTCCCATTGGAGATGGCAATATTGTCCCCACAAAGATCCCAGCCAAACTCTTTTTTGAGTAACTCAGCCATCTGCTCGCAAAACACCTTATCGCCCTGTGGCGACTGATAGATGCCCATTAGGCTATGTAACTGCGCGGGATCTGCCAGCACGGTTTCTAGGCGCGCCTTAAATATTGCCTCAGCTTGCGCAATACGGCCAGGATTACCGCCACCCATAAATATCATATCTGGGTTTTCATTGAGTGCTGTGCCTAGGTCATCCATTAACTCAACAATGCCTGTTGGGACGCAAAACTTTGTGCCAAACTGCGATAACTTCAAACTACGCTCCAGTATTTATGATTCCATGTATCTAAATGTAAGATTCACTCGCGATTGCTCGACACCGCTCACCTTAGGTAGCCGATGCTGCCAATACTCCTGAATACCTGCACCCATCAGCAACAATGACCCATGGGGCAAGCTCACTGATAACCGCTGTTTGTCCCTATTGTGGCGCAGCTGAAATACACGCTCGGCACCTAGGCTAACAGAGGCTACCAGGGGCTCTTTGCCAAGCTCCGGTTCATTATCTGCGTGCCAGTCGACGCTGTCCCGTCCATTTCGATAATGGTTAACCAAAGCCCGGTTAAACTGATGCCCGGTGTCCCTTTCAACCGCCGTTCTGACGTGATCCATCCATTTTGGAAATTCAAGGGCTTGCAGGCGGATACCCGAGTAAGTGTAGCTAGTATTTTGAGCACCAAACCAATTTTGTAGGCGCGGCAAAGGAATACGATTACCCGCAATATTAATTGTATCTTCACGCCAAGGCGTTTTAGCTATTGCCGTTGATAACAGGGCATCGGCTTGATCGCCAGTAAGCCAATTAGGCCAGAAGATGATTTCAGACTTACGCTCACCAGTAAGATGCATAGGGATAGTCTGCTGATCAAACAGATCCATAATCAGGACTCCTTTTAAACAGCCCCATAGAGTCTCGGCTCGAGGTCTAAATCGACGCCAAATTTAGCCGCGACAGCATCTTGTATTTCTGTAGCTAACGCCATTAGTTGTGTGCCTGTGCCGCCATAGTTAACTAAAACCAGTGCCTGATGCCTGTGCACACCGACAGCACCGCGACGCTCTCCGCGAAAACCACATTGATCAATTAGCCAGGCCGCTGCAATTTTGTAGCGACCATCTGGCTGCAGATAGGTCGGCGCTCTTTCACTATCAATACAGAGTCGGGCAAGCTCTGATTCAGTAACAACCGGATTCTTAAAGAAGCTTCCTGCATTAGGTAAATTGGCTGGGTCTGGTAACTTTTCCTGGCGAATACGGCAGACGGCTTCACTCACTAACTGTGGAGTCGGAGTGCTACCCGCCAGTGCTTCGGCTAGCGCAGGATAGGTAATATTAGTGCTCGGTTCAGTACTTAGGCGCAGACAGACATGGGTAATTAGGTAGCGGTCTTTGCAAACCTGCTTAAAAATACTATCGCGATAGCCAAACTCACATTGCTTGTGGTTCAGTTCAACACTGTCACCGCTATTAATATCAATTGCACGCAAAGACACAAAAAGATCGCACAGTTCTACGCCATAGGCACCTATATTTTGAATCGGCGCTGCGCCCATATTGCCGGGTATTAGGGATAAATTCTCAAGACCATACCAGCCTTTTACTAAACAGTGTTTAACCATTTCATGCCAGTTCTCGCCGGCAGCAAAGGTCACATCAATCTGAGGACCTACTGCAGGGGCACAGCTGATACCTTTGATATTAAGATGCACGACTAGCCCTAAAATATCACCCGCCAACACTATGTTGCTACCGCCCCCAAGCGGTGTTATCGGCAAATTATTCTGCTGAGCATACTTGATAGCGCCCAAAAGCTGTTCGGTATCACTGACTGAACAGAAGTATTCAGCGTACGCGGGTAACGCCAAACTATTTAGGCTTTGCAAAGACGCCTGATACTGTATATCGAGAGACCTCAAGGAGATAGCGCCCAAGGTGCCTGACTGCGCATGTGGGCCAACAGACCTGCCGCGGCTTCTTCGACTAGATCTAACACCAGGGCAAAGCCATTGTCACCGCCATAATATGGGTCAGGCACCTCAGTCTGCTCAGACTGCTGTGAATAATCGAGAAACAATCCTAAATGACCCTGATAATTGTGCGGGCGCATGGCCTGCAGATTGGCTAAATTCTCGTTGTCCATCGCGACAATGTAGTCAAATTGATTGAAGTCTTCGATCTCGACTAAACGGGAACGTAACTCAGACATATCGTAACCACGCTCTGCAGCAATGGCAGTCGTGCGCTGATCTGGCGCATGACCCAGATGCCAGTCGCCAGTACCTGCACTATCAACCACAATATGCTGAGATAAACCCTCGGAATCGACCATAGATTGAAAAACCGCATGGGCGGTTGGTGACCGGCAAATATTGCCTAAACACACAAATAACACCGAAATTTTACTCATATCTGCTTAGAACCCAGGTTTTTATACTTAAAGTAATTTCTAATGAATAGTCATTAAGTTACTTGTTTAATTGCGATTAATAAATCTTTCAACTGCTTGCAAATCGTCCTCGGTGTCAATTCCTGGAGGTACTGGCTCTACGGCATCCGCCACATGTATACCCACTGAATTCCACAAGAACCGCAACTGCTCTAAAGACTCAGACCGCTCTAACGGAGCCACAGGCCAGCTTACAAAACTATTTAACTGCGCGACTCGGTAGCCATAGATTCCTATATGACGGCGGGCCAAGCCCGACTCTGGCATAGACAACTGCTCAGACTGGAAATGATCTCGGGGCCAAGGCACCGGCGCCCGACTAAAGTAGCAAGCCATGCCCTGGCTGTCTGCAACCACCTTTACTGCGTTAGGGTTCAAAAAGTCAGCCACTGAATCAATCGGCTCACACAGGGTAGCGACGCCTGCTCTTGGGTTCTGAGCGAGATTTTCTGCAACCTGATTGATCACCGCTGGCGGTATTAGTGGCTCATCGCCCTGCACATTGATCACGAGTTGCTCATCCTCCAGCCCGAGTTGTTCAGCAACCTCCTGCAAGCGATCTGTACCCGATACATGGTCAGGTCGAGTCATGCATACATCAGCACCAAAACCAATGGCAGCTTGCTCTATACGGCTATCATCTGTGGCTATAACCACCCGCGATGCATTACTTTTAAGCGCCTGTTGCCACACTCGCTGAATCATGAGTACGCCGGCAATCTCCCTCAAAGGTTTAGCAGGCAGTCTGGTAGATGCATAGCGCGCCGGAATAATGACAATAAAACTCATACGTTGGTCTCTCGATTTTCGGCAGTCACACCCGATAGATCATTGTTAGCAAAATCATGAGGCATTAAACCCGACGCCCTTATAAGACGGTCTAAAAAGCCCTCGGGTAAATGCATTTCAACCTCAAGTACCCAAATATTATCCGCCACCGTGTCGGTAAATTTGACTGCGTCTTTAGCCGTGATGATAACTGGTAGGCTATCCGAGAAACTTAAGTCCTCAAAGGTCAACTGCTTATGGTCATCAAGGCCTTTTAAATCTACGTCTAAGCCAATTTCTGTAAGCGTGGCGGCAAACCTCTGGGGATTACCTATAGCAGCCACAGCGTGCACTGAGGAGGCCTGCGTCCAGTCATCTGCAGCCACAGTTTTGCCACTCGCTAGATGGCGAAATACACTTGGCTTTAAGGTTATTTTCTCTAAGTCGAATTCGCCACTTAGAGAGACATCGTGGCTACCATTAAGCAAAATATAGTCTACCTCATGAAGTCGCTGCGACGATTCCCGCAGCGGCCCCGCTGGTAAACAGCGGCCATTTCCCAGCCCGCGCATCCCATCAACCACGGCTATCTCAATATCGCGATGCAGTCGGTAATGTTGCAGCCCATCATCACTTAATACCAAATCACACTCATAATGCGACAGCAAATACTCGACCGCTGCCACACGATCCGGATCGACAACTACAGGGCAATGACAGGCTTGCGCTATAAGCAGAGGTTCATCACCACATTGGGCTGCTTCGGTATCCTCAGTGACGGCCAGAGGATAATGCCTTGCTCTAGAACCATAACCTCGACTTACCACGCCAACGGAATACCCCCGCCGACCAAGGGCCTTTACCAGGGCTATTATTAACGGGGTCTTACCGCTACCACCCACCGAGATGTTGCCGACAATTACTACTGGCGAGGTAAATGGGTGCCCCTGATATTTTGCCTGCAAGAGCCGTCGGCGCAGACTCGTAATGACCCTGAGCAGCCAAGACAGTGGAATCAGAAACATTAGCCCCCGGCCATTGCCATACCAGGCTCTGGTTAAACGTTGCTCTGCGCTGACCAACTTAAGCCACCTCTGGCTCATTAAACTGATTGTGGTAAAGCTGCGCATAGCGCCCCGCAGCCGTTAGTAGGTCGACGTGACTTCCCTGCTCTACAATACAGCCGTTTTCCATAACGAGTATGCGGTCCGCTTTCTCAACCGTGCTCAGGCGATGAGCAATAACAAAGGTAGTACGATCTTTCATTAGATGTTCCAAAGCGGCCTGAATATGGCGTTCAGAGTCTGTATCAAGCGCCGAGGTCGCCTCATCTAGAATGAGGACAGGCGCATTTTTTAACACCGCTCGCGCTATGGCAATGCGCTGTCGCTGACCACCAGAGAGCATGACGCCATCATCGCCAATATGGGTGTTGTAGCCTTCGGATAGATTCTCAATGAACTCATGTGCATGCGCTATGGTTGCAGCAGTCTCAACTTTATCCACACTGTAATCAGCCAGTTCACCATAGGCAATATTGTTAAAAATGCTGTCATTAAATAGGGTCACATTCTGACTAACAATCGCGATATGCTGACGCAAATTGGCGAGCGAAAAATCATTGACGTCAATACCGTCTAACAGAATATTACCGTCGCCATGGTTATAAAAACGCGGAATTAGGCTGACCAGCGAGGTTTTGCCGCTGCCCGAAGAGCCTACTAGCGCAATTGTTTCCCCTGGCCTCACCGAGAAATTGATGTCTTTAAGGACTGGCCGATCAGCATTACCGTAATTGAAATTAATATTCTTAAATTCAAACTTCCCAACCACAGAGTCCTGCTCAATAGTACCTGCATCGATTTCTTCATCAGCATCAAGAACCTCGAAAATCGACTCAGCGGCCGCAATGCCCTTTTGAACATCGCTATTAACCTCAGTCAGTTGTCGAATCGGCTTAATTAACATGCCGGAGGCCACTAAAAAGGTAATAAAGCTACCTGTCGTCATGGTGTTTAAAATAGCTGGATTGAGCATAAACCCTGTGATTGCGCCGAAGGCCAACGACACTATCAGCATTACTAGCGGGTTGCTAATACCCTCGGTAAGCGACATTTTCATATTTTGGCGGCGGTTACTATGACTGGCCACATTTATTCGCGCTCGCTCTGCCTGTGCAGCGCCAAACATGCGGACCTCTTGATAACCACTCACCGCCTCTTGGGTAACGTGAGTCACATCACCCATAGCCGACTGAATCCGCTTACTAATAAGCCTGAATCGCTTGCTGACAATAGCCACTAAAATAGCGATAAATGGCATTACCGCGATAAAAAATAGCGTGAGCTTCCAATTAACATAAAACAGGTAACTCATCAGGCCTATTACTAAGCTCCCTTGCTGTAAGAGAGTTTTTACCGCTTTAGTGCCCGCCTGAGTCACCTGCTGCACATTAAAAGTGACAACAGACACCAGGCGCCCAGACATGGACTGGTCAAAAAAGCGAAAGGGCAACAGTAGATATTTTTCGAAGATATCTAGTCGCAGGGCGTGGACCAAATAATTAGACACATAGGCCAAGCCGTAGCTACCAATAAGGTAGCCGATGCCTCGAATCATACTCACTATAACCAAAAATAGAGGAATAACCAGCCAGCGGTACTCTGCCAGCGTGTCCCCAAATATGGCGTCGGCGAAGAAAGCCGTTAAACCTGTACTAGGAAGGCTACTTTCCTCCGCCAAAGACCCTGTCAGCATACCTACGGTATCAGTGATATAACCAAGCAGGTCAACAAAAGCTACCTCCGCCGCCGAGTGCATCACCAATCCAAAAATGGCGACGCAAAAAGCGCCCCAGTAGCGGCCAACATACCCGAGTAGCCGGGCGTAAGTTTTTACTCCGCTTGATGCAGAATCCTGAGACATAGGTTATTACTCTTGCATCTGCTGAGTGGCGATATCCAGCTGGATACAACCGCATTGACCCACTGAATCTATCGCTAAAATAACAGTTTGGTTACTGGCTTGGGCTTCAGCGAAACTAATCAGTAGCATAATTGCAAGGCCCTCAGCGGCGTCTTATAAAGTCGCATAATGATCGTGATCTCTGGATTTATCAAATTTTGTTCGTTGTTACCATAATTACCCACAGTATTAACCAGTAATACAACAGCGCTCAAGCTGTCCTGTCCCTTCATGACATTGACTTCAGTCAGGCTAATATTTAAACCGATCGCCTGAGTAAACGCAGTCGTTAGCCTGAGAATATCATCCGCAAATTCGATACGGTGGTTCCTAATCTTGTGGCCAGCAATTTAATGGCTGGTGACCGAAGTCATCTAGGCCTGGATGCAATCGATAGACAGTGCAACACCGACCATTCAACGGAGTAAAAGTAGCGGCATCAACCCGCAGCCAGACACCAAGATTACATAAGCAGGAGAGCCTAATAAATCGCGTAACAATGGTGTAACTCTATCATAATCTCGTTGCAGCTGTATTGGCAATTAGGCGCGTCAGCGCCACCATCGATCGACGTCAATCTTTCTCTGGATCGTCACTCTCAACTCGCCCTGCTGATCCCACACAAAACTAATTGCACCTTGGTGAGAGGTTCGCCACAGCCGGCTATTGAGGCGCCTATAACGGCTCACTACTGCTCTGTGGGGGTGCCCAAACTGATGGCGATAACCCGACGAAAAAATCACATGCTCTGGATGCACTAAGGCAACAAATTTATCGGTAGACGAAGTTTTACTACCGTGATGAGGGGCCACCAGCAGGTTGACGGGACCAAAGTCAACCTCTAGGTCCTGCTCAACAGCCTGCTCGATATCTCCGGGCAATAAAATAATTTGGTCACGCCATTTGACTAGTAATACACAAGAGCTATTGTTGCCCTCTACCGCCCCTGCTAGGTGGGGTGATAATATAGTGAAATCAATCCTATCTGCGCCTTGACCCCATTGCCAACTATGCCCCGCCAGGCAGTGTTTAGCCGCCGTCATTGTCACCCCAGGCCCAGCCAAAATCTGTTTAACTGTGACAGCGTTAAGAAGCGATACCAGCCCACCACTGTGGTCGCCATCTTCATGACTTATCACTAACAGGTCAATTTGACCACGACCGCGCCGCCATAAGTAAGGTGCAATAATGCCGCTACCTGCACTAAAGCGATCACCAAAATTCGGACCAGCATCGTAGACTAGAGTTTTATCTGCCACCTCAATAACTATCGCCAGTCCCTGCCCCACGTCCAGCACGGTGAGCCTGAGGGGCGGCTCGGGTCTCACTCCAACTAGCAGCGTAAAAAAAGGCAACAGGCACAGCCAACGTCCCGCTAATCTCCAAGGTAATATTAGACCTACAACGGCCAAAAACGCCGCCGCAAGGCCCCAACTATCAACTGCCAAGGGAGTTAGCATAAAGCCAGCTTTCTTAGGAAGCCATTCAACCGCCCACCAAAGTACAGCGATCGAATGATCCGCAAGCTGCCATGTTTTAACCGCCATTTCTGGCCACACGATGTCTAGAGCTACACCCACTAGAGTTAAGGGAACGCTCACAAAAGACACCCAGGGCACGGCAATGATATTGACGATAGGCGCCAACCAAGATGCGCGTCCCATGAAAAATAGAAGCGGTATTAGCATCACGACCAAAAGCGCTAACTGAACAGAGAAGACCCGTTTAATAGACAGTCTATGTTGCGGTCCTACCCAAGGTGCAAACCACCAGATCAGCAGGCTAACGGCAATAAAAGAGAGCCAAAATCCGGCACTTAATACTGCCAATGGCTGGCTCAAAGCAATCAATGCCAGTCCCCACAACATACCAGTCAATGGCGTCACATGACGGAATATCACTTTACCCACCATAACTACCATCACACCTATCAAGGCGCGCTGAGTGGATAGTGAAAAGCCTGCCAATAGGCTGTAACCTGAAGCCAACAGTACTGCCATTAATGGTCCAGAGTAACGACCAATAGTATTGACCAACGATGGGAACTGACGATGCAGTGGTAATACTGCGCGGCTTAGTGCAGTGCCAATCAAAAAGCCGATAGCGCCAACTAAACCAATATGTAGACCCGAGATAACCAGTAAATGGACAATACCCAGACGCGCAAGATCATCCCAATGACCGCTGAGTTTCTGTCTGTCACCAATGCTTAAAGCTACCAATACGGCACCGCCGATTGCGGAAAGACCACTGCTATTAATCGCCTTACGTACTTGACTACGGTATTGATTGATTGAGAATTTGGCAGCTTGTAACATGCGCGCGCTTTCGGTCTGTCGAATATAGCCTGTTGCGGAGTACCCCTGCTGCAGTAGCCAGCTTTGGTAGTCGAAGCCACCGGGATTTCGCATGCCTCTTGGTCGACGCAGGCGCAC
>TARA_B110000046_G_scaffold184626_1_pt1 | contig 11806 bp, 11 predicted proteins | sample TARA_B110000046 | Tara Oceans TARA_B110000046 (sample SAMEA4397157) | marine metagenome | biome: Polar Biome; feature: [DCM] deep chlorophyll maximum layer (ENVO:01000326); material: water (ENVO:00002006), including particulate matter (ENVO:01000060) such as... | depth 40 m
TTCCAGACGGGACAGCGGTAAGAGTTAATACTACCAATCTTTCTTTCAATACTGATTTTTTTCTCTACCAAGAGACCATTGATACGTTGAGTGGCAATAGTTATACCTCTGCTGAAGTTTGCCTAGATCGTGATTCAAGCTGGCGTTACATACCTAATTTCGGGTATGGAATTTATGACTCTAACGGCGACAGATTCGGTGGTGGCACTTTAAGCTATGACCATGAGGGTTCCCTAGAATCGTTTTCTGCGACTCAATCGTCCGTCAACATTCCATCTCAATGTAAGTCAATTGAGGATGGTTCTGCAGCACTCAACGAAAATGATTGCGGCTATGAACTTAGCGCAGATGGCCTTCCGCTGGGTGTTGCTCTGACAGGTTCAGAAAATCTACCCAAGTTCGATATTGCGGATGGAGCCTTGGTAACAGGTAATGGTGGCGAGTCCTATTTGGTTCGACAGTTGAAACCTCGCACAGTGTATTCGCAGGTCGAGTTGGTCAACTGTGCTGGGCTGGTGCTGCAAGAAACGCTGGCCACTCCAGATCATAATTTCGCAGAGAGCTTGGAAGGTAGTGTCCCGGCGAGCGGAGCGCTCCTGGTCAATGCATATGAAGTAGGGGATAGTGTTGGCGACCCTAATTACGTTGGTGCACGCTATGATCCCAATGAGGATACGGACGGTGATAATGTGCCTAATTACCTTGACGTATTTCCTGACAATAGCAGTAAATCAGTCGATGCAGACTATGATGGTATTGAAGACACTGTGGATGATGAGGTGTCTCAGCCAACATTGCAGCACCCTGACTACACTAATGTAGAGATGCAGGATTATCCACAGAGGGGCACTCGAGACAATTAAAATGATCGACAGTCCAGTCTAAAGTAGGATGGATGTATCCAAACAAGTTGGTTAACATGACGGTCCGAAAATTTAACTCTTTCCCTTAGCGGTTAGTCTCGGATGGTATTTTTTGGGGTTTTTTCAAGCCCTTCATTTAAAGCCTAAATTGGTCCAAAGCTTCTGCGAATAACGTATTGGTCAGTAATCAATACGGTTTGGTACCGACTATGGCAAGCGTAAGAAAAGCTCTATTACCCTATGGAACCTCCTCTAGCGCGCCAGCGATAGTGCTGCCTGACACAGCCTTATTCCTCTCGGAGCGTGGGTCGTTAACCAAAAACTATTTTGAAAATGCTGTTGAGCAATTGAACAGACAATACGATGCGATTCGTGACCTTGCCGAGTTAAATCAGCTTGCCTTCAGTGCGTCGTATAACTTTGTGCCTCGCGTGGGTCAAATTTACCATCTATACCAAAAACCTGACGGCCGGTATCTACTGAGCATGATCGAAAACTGGTCGACCTATGAGTTTGTGGTGTCCTTAGAGTTTACCGCTGATAGTGTATGGAAAAACATTAAATCCCCTTAGGACTGTCTGCAGTGCACTAGACGATAAAAACGTAGCACCCTACTCATTCAAGCACTACTATTAGTAAGCAAAGGTTGACGTTGATCCACGCAAAAATATACGATAGTAGATAGAGGTTTTCTCTTTTTTGCTCGCACGGGCTTGGGGAAACGGGGGTGCTTGTTGTGAAAGGAATTTTGTTTACTGAATTTCTAGAGTTAATTGAAACCCAATTTGGCGCTGAGATGCTTGATAGCGTGCTCGATGAAGTAAACCCTGCCAGTGGTGGTATATACACTACCATGAGTAGTTATGATCATTCTGAGTTAGTCGACATACTGAGGGTGTTGAGCAAGCACAGTAATGTGCCATTAGCCAATCTCAATAAAACATTTGGTATGTATTATGTCCCCGAATTTACCGCGTCCTATACGGATCTATTTGATCGGCATAGCTCATCCTTTGCGTTACTAGAAAATATCGAATGGCTGATTCATTCGGAAGCACGTCGACTCTATCCGAGCGCAGTGCCTCCCAAGATTGATTGCAACCGCTTAAGTCCGACCAGTATGGAACTGGTCCATGAGGGCCCCCAGTGCCTTGGTGATGTGGCTGAAGGAGTTATTCATGGCTGCGCATTTTACTATGGCGAGAAAATTACGGTGCGCAGGCGAGTGTTGAGAGACAGTACCTGTACTATAGAGCGATTTTTATTGACGTTGGTTGAGACGTGAGTGAAATTAAAAGCGCCCCTGTAGCCATTTCAAAACATCACCATAGACCTCATTTCGATTAGTCTCATTGACCATTTCATGGCGACCTTCAGCATACAGTTTTAGGTCTACTGTTTGAATGCCAGCCTTTTGCAGTATCTGTTTTAGCTTTTTAACACCTTTTCCCTGTTTACCAACCGGGTCCAGTTCACCGGCAAAAAGATAGACTGGAAGCTCCTTGTCTATCTGTGCCATAGCCTTTGGTGTGAACAGTTGCGCTAGGCCAGTAAGAAAGTCGTACCATGACTGCGTGCTTATAGCACCTCCACACATTGGGTCGGAGATATAAATATCGACTTGCTCATGATCGCGCGACAACCAATCTTTTTCCGTGCGGTTAGGTCTAAATGCGCGATTAAATGCACCAAAAGACAGGGTCTCTAATAGGGTACTAATATTGCGGCCGCCGACCCTAAGGCGTTCTATTTTTGCCAGTCCTGCGACTACTTTGAAGGCGCCCGGCGCATCATAATTGGAGCCTGAAAGAATCAATCCTTTTAGGCGTCTGCTAGTCAACTCTTTGGTGTAGCGCTGGCAGACATGTATGGCCATAAACGACCCCATACTGTGGCCTAGAATTGTTAACGGTAAGTCATGCTCTGCAGCTACAGAATCAATCAATTGCCACTGGTCATCAACCATCTGGTTCCAGCCATTATTGTCGGCAACATGATAGAGACTATCGACTGCCTTGCCGGTGAGACCATGGCCGCGGTGATCACCAGCGGTGACCATAATACCCTTTTGATTGAGAAACTGGGCCAGATCGGCATAGCGGGCGCTATGTTCAGCCATGCCATGCATGATATGTAGCCATCCTATCGGTTTTTTTGGTGACCACTGTCGATAGTAATGCTGCCCTGGATCGCCGCTATTAAACGCCAGTGTTTTTTGTTGGCCATTGGCCATAATGTTTGCTCCCCTAGGTTATCTGTCTATCTGCAGCAACACTTTTGGCTCATTGTGGTGCGATAAAATACCATCATGTAAAAGGCGGGTTTTATCTGTCTTGTGCCCTGTTTAGGCTCACGGTATTAATGCTACGCTTGTGCTAGAAAACAGCATGTCTATGTTATGCTAGACCATAATTATAATGATTATCGAGTACCCCTGTGAATCTTTTCATCGCTGTGATTTTTCTGCTCGTTGCCCTGTTACTGCTTTTCAAGGTGCTTTTTTCTAGATTAGCTAATTGGCTTCTGTCACTCCAAGATTGGCATGCGCTCGCGATTCTCGACATTATGATTGCAGTGCCTCTCATTATCTGGAGTTTTAGCACATCAAACTGGTATTACTACACGACCTGGATCGCGATATTTTCATTTGGCTTGCTGGCTATGTGCGTGGGTGTCTATCTTTTACTAACCGATAGTGCCATTTATAAAGGCTACTTACAGTTTGTGATGAAACACTATTACCGGATAGCGTTACCTATGGCACTACTGGGCTTTGGCTTGTCGGTATTTATTTTCGGTCGTGCCTATATTGGCCCGATAGTTGATGTTTCGAACTGTGAATCAGGAGAGCAACTGTCTTTTTCCTGTGCGGTTAATAATCCGGAAGACCTTGTGGTTACGCCAGATAATCACTTTATTATTGTCTCCGAATTTGGTAGCTTAAAACCCTTATATGAGATGAGAGCCGGAAATTTAGCGCTAGTAAATATAGATACCAAGCGCAGAGTACCATTGCCCGTTATTTATTCTGATAATATCTGGGGTGATGGGAGCTGCGAGAAAAATGCAGACAGTCCCTTTGGCCCGCATGGTCTTGATCTAGTAGTCCGCGAAGATGGCCGCTACCAGCTTGGGGTGGTTAACCATATGGTGCATGAATCCGTTGAAATGTTCGAATTGGTGGCCCTTGAACAAGAGCCACAGGCCCAAGTTGATGATGTTGAGAGTATCAATCAATGGGGCCTGGTTTGGCGTGGCTGCGCTGTAACGCCTAAAGAGAATTTCATTAATGATGTCAGCCTGCTTGCAGATGGTAGCTTCTTTGTTTCTCATATGTACGATTATGATTTTTCGATAAATGATTTTTTGACCGTTGCAATTACCGAGCAGGACACAGGCTATGTGATGCACTGGGATCAAAAAAACGGATTTAGTGAGGTAACAGGCACCGAAGGCGCACAGCCAAATGGCATCGCCTACGATGAAGAGCAGGGCCTACTCTATGTGGCATTTAATTTATCCGACAGAGTCGTTGTGATTGACCTAGATAGTGCTAAAACCCTACATTCATTTTCTCTCAATGCGCCGGATAATCTGGTATTAAAGGATGGATCGTTGTGGGTTACCAATCTGGACCATGAGATATTAGATGTGCTTAGCTGTGAGGATAAAAGGCCCTGTGCACTGCCATTTACGGTGACCGAGCTTGACGCTACCACCTTTGATTCACTAAATAGTTGGTCATTTAGCCTTGAGCCCTTTGGGCTGCCCTCGGTTGCATTACCTCTGGGCAATGAGATTGTGATAGGCAGCTTTCACTCCAATCGGTTGGCCTTTTTTAGCATTGGCACCAATGCTACTGACTTGTGACCGCCCGGTAAGCAACTAATTTGAAGTGCCTCCGGTTCTCGATACTATGCATATGGCCGAGTTAAACCTCTACGAAATCTTGTTGAGTAGCCAAATAAAAAGACGGCTTACAGAAGCCGCCTTTCTTGTACGGTACCTATTAGTACCTAACTAAGTTTGAACCCTAATACTGTGGCATTACCTGGCCGTTACCGTATCGCGCATAAGTTGCAGCCAACTTAGAGGGCGCAATATTTACCTTACTAAGATCACCCTTAATATGAGGTAGCTCTAACACGCGCTTATCCATAACTTTAAACCATAGCCATGGAATATAGGCCAGCAGGTACATGCCATAATAACCATTTGGCAACTCTGGAATATCGTCAAAGTTACGCAAACTCTGATAGCGTCTAATAGGGTTTGCATGATGGTCTGAATGACGCTCTAAGTGGAACAGTGCAAGGTTGCTGATAATGTAGTTGGCGTTCCATGAATGATGTGGCTGGCAGCGTTCATAGCGACCGTTTTCATTTTTCTTGCGCAGCAGGCCATAGTGCTCGATATAGTTCGCTGAGGTTAGCTGATACCAAGCCCAGAAATTATGTATGGCTAGAAATGGCAGCATAATCCAACCAAACACATAAACAAGTGTGCCTTGCATAACCACGGTAATCAGATAGGACTGCAAAATATTATTGTCCACCGACCAGGTTGCCTTGCCCAGTTTATTGAGGCGGTTTTTTTCCAGATTCCAGCCGCGGATGAAGGTGCCGGGAATTTCGCGTAATACAAAGGCATAAATAGATTCGCCCAGTCTTGAGCTCGCGGGGTCATCTGGTGTTGCTACCAACACATGATGGCCACGGTTATGCTCAACACTGAAGTGCCCATAGGCGGGAATGGCGAGGGTTATTTTAGCCAGTAACTGTTCTATGTTTGTTTGTTTGTGACCCAGTTCGTGAGCCGTATTAATACCCAGACCGCTGTAGCCGCCGGCAGTAATAGCCATAACCAATACCGCCCATGGACTGAGATCATTAGTGCCCACAACATAGGCCATAACTCCCAGCACGATAAAGTGAAAAGGCACGGTAAGCATGGTCAGAATACGGTAGTACTTATCAGCCTCTAGCTGCGGTACCAGTTCTTCGGGTGGATTGTTTTCATCCCTTCCAACTAGGTAATCGAGGATGGGTATAATTAGGTAGGCAACCACCAACGGGACGCCAAGCACCCACTGTGCACCGGTTTGATAAAAAATGGCCACACCTGTTAGCGGAAATGCCGGCATAAGCACCGACATTAGCCATAGGTAGCGCTTTTTATCAGTGTAGGTAATAAGGCCTTTTTCTGGGTGTTGAAGTGAATAAGTCGCCATGGATAATTCCTCTTTTTGGGTTCACGGGCGTTTAACTGCGATAAGTGTAATTGACAGAACGCACAGGGAGGGTGTCAAATACCGTCAACTTGGGTATCATATACCATCAACTTGTGATTCATTTACCGTCATTTTGAGGATTTTTTATCAACTCTCTTATATTGCCCGTTCTAGTAGATCTGTTGGCGGATCAGGGTATAACTGAAAACCAGTTACTGAAAAATACGGGTTTAGATGAGCTCGATTTGAGTGCTGGGCCGTTTTTAAGTGCCCATCAATCCGATGAGGTATGCAGTCGAGCGATTGAACTATCTGGTGACAGGTTGCTGGGTATTAAGCTGGGTATGCGGTTAGATATGGTGTCGCTAGGTATTCTTGGCTATGCCTTGATGACCAGTGCGACGGTAGGCGATGTACTTAAGTTATTAGTACGCTATAAGCGAGCAGTGTTGCCCAGTATGCGTATTGATCTGATAGATTATGCTGGCTCTGTACAGTTGCGCAGTGCCGCGGCCCAAGTGCCACAGGCTTTAGAGCAGTTTTATAAAGACGCGCTCTATACCGGGTTGGTGACCAACTTAGATGTGTTAACCGATAATCATGCGGCAACAGCAATTCTTGAACTCGATTACGGTAAGCCAGAGGACTGTGCTTTATATGAGTCTGTGTTTGGCTCGAATATTCAGTTTAACTCAAGTCGCTGCGGGCTTACGTTCGATGCCAATAGTTTGGCAGTGGCCATCTCTACCTCTGATCCTGTGGCACAGGATATTTTTCAACGCGAGTGCGATCGTATTTTGGCGAACGATAAGCATCGAGGTATGGTTAGTGAGCGGGTCAAGCAGGCGCTATTGTCGTCCAGATCTGAGTTTCCAACCAGCGCTGCTGTCGCGCAACAGATGCATATGAGCGAAAGTACTCTACAGCGCCGGTTGGCAAAAGAGGGGACCAGATTCCAAGAGCTACTCGATCAGGTACGTTATAGATTGGCACTAGAGTATTTACAGGGAACCCAGCTGCCAGTGTCAGAGATCGCAGCACTTTTAGGCTTTAGTAACCCAGCTAACTTCCGTCGTTCATTTAAGCGCTGGTCAGCGGCGACCCCTGCGCAGATGCGCCAACCCAATGCTAGTTGATAGCATCGGTAACATAATTTACGAAATCTGCATCACTCCATAAAATGGGCCCCACTGTGCGGATCCAGTTAGAGGCAGTACGTATCGTGCTATCGCCGGTTCTGGTGTAGAGGCTATTGCGGACTATCAGCAGATCATGTTGCGGAAAAATATAGATATCGTTTTGATCCATGCCCGCCGAATAGAAGTAGTCCAGCTCAGGGTTTACCCACCACTGAAGCCCATAACTCTCATCTACCTCCACCGGAACAACTGCCATCGTTGCTTCGTCTACCCAAGCACTGGACACTACCTGAGCACTACCCCACTTACCACCTCTCGCAATAAGCAAGCCAAAACGAGCAAAGTCTCTAGTGGTAGCATCAATACAACAGTAGGTCAGGGCATGGCCGGCCACATCAGTCCACCAGGTAGCAGTCATCCCAATTTTTGAGAATAGCTTTCCATCGGCATAGTCGAGTACATTTTGCCCAGTCGCGTTCTCAATAATGCCACCTAGTAACATCGAATCAGTATTTTGATAAACCCAGTTATCGGTTCTGGGAGTCGTTGCTGGAACCCTATCCAAGGCATAGGCAAGCTGGTCGCCACCATTCACATAGATTGCAAAATCCGTCGGGTCATCAGACGCCAGCCCAAGACCAGAGCGCATTTCTAAAATAGCGCGGACGGTAACAGCGTCTCTATCGGTGCCAACCCATGTGGGCAGATAGGCTTCTGCTGGATCGTCAATGGAGGCGATATCACCCGCATCTACCGCAATCCCAATTAATGTACTGGCAACGGACTTACCCGTTGACCAACTCGTGGCCATAGTGTCCTGGCTGGCACCCTGCGCATAACGCTCACCGACGATCACGCCATTTTTGACAATTACCACGCCCTGAGTGTTGCGGCCTTCAGCGAATGCATAGTCTAGTGCGGCGGTAATACCCGACTCGGCAATGCCTAGATCGGCTGCTGCGTGGGTCTGCCAACTTGCGCCGGGAAAAGTCCTGCTATCTGGAAGGTTAAGCGGGGGATCGTCCTTGGACGGGGAAGAGGATCCACCGCCACCACAGGCCGTTAAAAGAGTTGTTAAAGCGATCACAATAGGATGAATCATACTTTTACTTCTTTTTCTTTTTCGTGACTCATGACTATAGCGCTTTTCTCCATCAAGTCCAAAGGCAAGTAAAGGGACACAGGCTCAATGGTTGATACAAAAAGTGCTCAGGACCGTAAACGTTAACGTACAAAGCGAAGGTATTGGAGTTAATGATTAAAAAAACAATGCGAATCGAGCAACATGCGGCTGGTAATTTTAAACCTGATGAGGTGTCGCGTATCATCGAAATGGCCTGGGAAGACCGTACGCCATTTGAGGCCATAGAAAACCTCTTTGGCCTCAATGAGTCTGCGGTGATAGCACTGATGCGAAAAGAGATGAAAGCTAGCTCATTTCGCATGTGGCGCAAGCGTGTCACCAGTCGAAAAACTAAGCATCTTTCTCTACGGTCACCGGATGTAAGTAGGGGTTATTGTCCCACGCAATACAAACGAGGTTGAGGTGTATGCCATTTTTACAGATCAAAAATCGACTCAAGAACCTATGTCTTTTGACCATTGTATTGAGCGTAACAGTTGTTGCGGATGAGATAATGTTGGACAACTTTGAGTCAAATCCAGAGCAGCGCTGGCGCTATGTTAGTGATCAAGTAATGGGTGGCGTATCGATTGGGCAAGTAGTGTATAGGCAACAGGGAGATGTCAGCTATGCCCATATGACCGGCACCGTGAGCACTGAAAATAACGGTGGTTTTATCCAATTACGCAGTAGTATTGCTAAGGGAGCAGCTGCGCAGTCGACAGGGGTAACACTGCGTGTGCGCGGTATACCGCAAAAATACTACGTTCATTTACGCACTCGCGGAACGGTTTTGCCATGGCAGTACTATCAAGCGAGTTTTGACATTGATAAACAGTGGCGGACCATTAAGGTACCGTTTTCGGCGTTTAAACGTTCGGGTAAATGGTTGAACTCTGCGATTGACCCTAGTTTTATTCGCAGTATTGGCGTGGTTGCTTTTGGCCGCGACCATAGTGCCGATATTCAAATTACCGAGATTGGGTTTTACAACTAAAGCTTTTAAGTTTTAATTGACATAATTGGGAGGCTCGACAATGATCATGGCTTAGGTTGATCAGTCATTTTTCAATCATTAATCTGAGGGAGAACAGTCATGTCAGATACCCAAGCGCGCATCACCGAAGGGCGCGGAAAACTCTACGACAGTATTTTGGATACTATTGGTGATACGCCCGTTGTACAGGTCAAAAAATTAGCCCCTGATAATGTGCGGCTATATGTAAAAGCTGAGTTCTTCAACCCGGCCGGTTCCATCAAGGACCGTCTGGCGATTAGCATTATTGAAGAGGCCGAACGCAGTGGCGCGTTAAAACCGGGTCAAACAGTGGTTGAAGCAACGAGTGGCAATACCGGGGTTGGGCTGGCGATGGTCTGTGCGGCGAAAGGCTATCCTTTTGTGGCGACTATGCCCACCAGCGTATCAGTTGAGCGCCGCAAACTTATGCGCTTTTTGGGGGCTAACGTTGTTCTAACACCCAAAGCCAATAAATCTATGGGCTGCTACCTCAAAGCAGTCGAACTGGCAGAGATCAATGGCTGGTTCTTGGCTCGACAGTTTGAAACCGATGCCAATGCGCTGGTTCATGAAAATACCACAGCCAGAGAAATACTGGCTGATTTTGCAGGGGATACCCTCGACTACTGGGTAACAGGCTATGGTACAGGTGGCACATTCTCAGGGGTGGCGAAGGTACTTAGGCAAGAGCGACCAGACACCAAAATTATTCTTAGCGAACCGATCAACGCCCAGCTTATCGAAAGTGGCGAGGTTCAACAGAGGGGCGAGGGTGGAGCGCCTGCGACTAGCCATCCAGCGTTTGAGCCACACCTTATTCAGGGCTGGACCCCAGATTTTATCCCAGCGGTTTTGCAGGAGGCGATCGATCAACAGCGTTTCGATGAGCTCGCGCCTATTGATGCACAAGAGGGCATAGAGGCATCCAAGTTATTGGCTCGTAACGAGGGTATCTTCACCGGTATATCTGGTGGCTGTACTTTTGCTGTGGCGCAAAAAATTGCCGCGAGCGCAGCGCCTGGCACGGTCATTCTGTGTATGTTACCGGATACTGGAGAGCGCTATCTGTCCTCTGCGCTGTTTGAAGACGTGGGTGAAGCCATGAACAGCGAAGAGATTGCTCTATCGAATTCTACACCGGGCTTTCACCTAGTCGACGAGTAAATTATTGCCGCTGCTTGGCGGCAAAAGCGTCTAACTGTGCCTCAGTGGCCGGTGGTTGGTGATTTTCCTTCCACTGGCCATAGGGCATCCCATAGACTGCCTCACGGGCCTGATCGTAATCCATCGCAATGTCCCGTTCTTCGGCGGCAGCCAAATACCATTTGCTGAGACAGTTGCGACAGAAGTCGGCTAATATCATCAAATCAATATTTTGCACATCTTTGTTGTCATCTAAATGTTTTATTAGTCGACGAAAAGCGGCTGCTTCAAGTTCAATGGAGAGTTCGGGATTCATTTAATAGGCCTTTGGCGATCATTAATTACTTGGATTATAGGGCACTGTAAGGTAATAAAAAATCTTAGTCAGCGACGTGAGATTGAGCCTTGAGTCAACTAGTGAAAATACACGAGAAAGTGTGCTCTATTTTATTGCAAAATTATGACTGAGGATCAATGTTAGTTAGCTTTGGTTACTGGAGCCTAGATAGAGCTTTTCCGCTGCCTTCAGGTAGCTCTGTCTCGGTTAGGATACCATCAGAGATAGCTGGCAATGCTATCTTAGCGGCCAACATTATTGCTTTTGCTAGCAGCTCCAACAGGAGCTTACCCCAATCGAAAGTCAAAAAAAACCCCGCAGGAAAGGGGTTTTCTTTCTAGAACCGTGCAGTTAAAACGCAAATGAGGCGCCAACTGAGGCACTTGTCTGAGCACCAGCGCGACCAAGAGAAAGTTTGAAGGTTTGCTTTGAATCAACAAAGGTTAACCCCATCGCAACTGCTGACTCGCTATCAAAATAGCCAGCACCAATTGAGAGCCTCATGCCCTCGCCAGGCGTGGTGGGCATGCCCGCAATTGCCAGAGATGAAGCGATACCCGATTTAAGTATATCAATGTCCTTAGCCATCTTCATTTCGACACGCTGGATATCAAGAGCATTGTCGTTGATTAGGCCTATATTGCTAGTTACCCTAGTGGTAAAACTCGACATGGCGGCAGTGTTATTTGAGATGCTCTCAGTGTTATTTGAGATGCTCTTAGCGCTAGTTGAGATATCTTTAGCATTAGTCGCGATAGCGCCAACGTTGTTTGAAATACCCGCTGCGTTAGTTTGAACTCCCACTGCATTGGTTTTGACATCCTGCGCGTTAGTTTGGACTCTCGCTGCGTTGGCCTGAACACCCGTTACATTGTTTGCAACACCCACTGTGTTGGTCTGGACACGCGCTGCGTTGGCTTTGACACCAAATAAGTTGGTCTGGACATCATTTT
>TARA_B110000046_G_scaffold153079_1_pt1 | contig 11789 bp, 7 predicted proteins | sample TARA_B110000046 | Tara Oceans TARA_B110000046 (sample SAMEA4397157) | marine metagenome | biome: Polar Biome; feature: [DCM] deep chlorophyll maximum layer (ENVO:01000326); material: water (ENVO:00002006), including particulate matter (ENVO:01000060) such as... | depth 40 m
TTTCAGAACCTACCAAAATTAAATACTCTGCATCTTTTTTATTGTACACATTAGCAGGGATGTAGTTAATTTTTCGTTTTCTTTGAAATGTCATAATAAAGCCAGAAAAAATAAAAAACAAAATTGATGCTGCACTAAGAAATAAAACTAAAGACCATAAAAAACTTCCCCGACCAGTGTGGAGTGATAAACTAATTGAGGAAGCCAAGACAACGAATGGATATTTTATAGTACTTAAAATTTCACCTGAATACTGATTTATAATTAGCTCTTTATTTTGTAATTTTAAATAAAATGTATCTTCTTTATCTTTAGAGAATGGAAATTCAAGAATCTTTAAATCTTTTAATCTTGTACTTTTAAAAATTAAAAACTCTGATATCATCTTTTTTGAGCCTAGCGCTGGTTCTTTTATTTTATGAACAATCTTATTTTCAGGTAATAAAGAGAATTTCTCTAAGGAAAGATAGACTCCAGTTATGGTAATAAGTATAATAGGAATTAAACTAATTCTACCCAAGATAACGTGGTAATATTGATAAATATCTTCTTTTACAACTTTAGAAAAAAACTTTGCAATCCCTCCTTGTCTTTTGATGATTAATAATAAGCCTGTTATAGCTATCATTAAAAGTATAAAAGACACTACCCCTATAATTATTCTACCGGTAGTTTTTAAAAATAATGATCGATGTAAATTTGTTGCAAATTTATAAATGGGAGCCTTTTCAACAAGATATCCGATTTTTTCACCAGAATGAGGGTTTACGTAAAATTGTTCACTGGTTCCCTCTTTAGTTATTACGGATGTTATTATGTGATTGTTATAATCTTTTTTTATTGAAAAAACTTCATCGTATTCCTTTTCTAGATTTGATATTGTCTTAGCTAAAGAAATATTTTCAAGATCAACATTGTAGGGTCTTAGTTTTTCAGAAATAGGCTCTATCGCTAAAATTATTCCTGTAATACTAGCGATAAGAATAAATACGAATGACGATATTGCCAAGGTAAGATGACTTAATCTCCAAATTGAAAACACCATATTTTTTTGCTATTGCTTTTGGGAAACCATTCTAACATATCTAATGAACCCTATTCCATCAAACTTACTTTGAATATTTTGTGTAGTTAATTCAAATTCTATATCGTCTGTGTAATATTCTTTGTCTTCAACTGCAGTTTCAAATCTAATTTTATATCCTGCATCAATTTTGCTATTTTCCAATTCAATAATTGTAATAGCTCTTTCTCCTCCACTTATTGTAGCACCTGTTATGGCATCAATTTCTGTTCTTTTCTTTCCATAGAACTTCCACCATTTGGTGATATCATAATACCAATCCTCATCATCACCATGTACATATAATGTCTTTTCATAGTTCCCTTTTTCATCCAATAAAGAAATAGCAATATAGGCTCCTTCACCAGTATAATTCTTCATTTGTATTAAACACTTGTATTGAGTTGATTCTGTCTTATATGTAAATCCTATTAATATGAAGGAACTAAACAAAAACAGAACTATCTTAAGTAAATTTATTTTTTTCATTTTTCTTATTTTAAAAAATTAATATCGGTGGCATTCTTTTTTAAAAGCTCATTTTCTAATGCAAGTTCATAACTGCTTTCATCAAAATCGGTTTTAATTGTTTTATCAGCTCCAAAACGTATTAATAACTTAATCAATTCATCATTTTTACCAGTCATTATTGCTTTGTGAAGAGGAGTAATTCCATTATTATTTTTTGAATTTACTTCTATATTTTGTGAGTAAACCCATTCTAAGAATTCTACATCTTTAGTCTCTATGGCAAGATGATAAAGTGAGTTACCGTCTTTTTGTTTTTGTGAAATATCAAAACCATTAGCAGAGAGAATCTCAACTTTCTCTCTTAGAAGATGAAATTTTTTAGGTTTAAAATATTTTATTAAATAAAAGAAAAGATTATTTCCTTTTTTATCCTTTACTAATGCATCTGCACCCGATTTAACTAAAAATTTAATAACACTTACAGAATTTCTTTGAACTGCATTTGTTAGTGCAGAAACTCCTTCTTTATTGCGATAATTTATATCCTTCACATGTTGATATAAAAATTTCACAGTGTTTAAATCATTCATATATGATGCATTTAAAAAAGGAGTATTACCTTTTGTGTCTGCTTGATTTACATCAACACCTTTAGAGAGAAAGTAATTATAAATACTTAATTCTTTCCCTCTAAAGGCGATAGCATGAAGAGGATTAGTTCCATTGTTAGTGATTACATTTGGAGAAATTCCTAGTTTTTCTAAATATAGAAAAGACTCTAATGAATTGGGCTTATTCCTAACTCCTCTACTGGCAAGGATCATAGCATTTTCTCCCTGTTTATTTAATTTTTTGTAAGTAGTACCTTGTTTTAATAAATAATCCATTAAAGGTATGTTTCCAGCTTTGGCAGCATAATTAAAAATGCCATTTCCATTGCTATCTGTTGTTTTCATATCTATTCCTTTTGACGTAAAATAGTTGATTAACGAAAAATCTTTTATATGTGGTGTGACAAGTAATAAAGGATTGGCACCATCAAGATTTTTTTCTTTTGTTACATCTGCTCCATTATTAATACAGAAATCATAGAGTTTTGTATTTAATTGACCTGTGGTTGCTGCAAAATTTATTAAAGAATATCCATGACTATCTATAATGCTAGTATCTGCTCCTAGATTTAACAATAATTCCATGATTTCTAGATTGTCTTTGTAAGCTGCCCAAAAAATGTAACTTCTCCCATCATGAGTTAATTTATTCACCCCATTTCCTTGTTTGGTTAATAAGTATTCAATTGTCCTGTTATCAACCTTTTCTAATAAAGCATAAGATACCGCATCAAAAGAGCTCCAACTTAATGCAGAAATATCATGACCCTCACTTATCTTTTGATCTATATTTTTGATACTAGGATTTGTTTTCCAATAAGTACGATCTATGAAAACATTCTCATTTTGACCAAAACTTTTTAGTGAAATACATAGGAATACTATTAAAATATTTTTTTTTGTCCACATAAATTGTACTATTTAATTACAAACGCTTCTATTATATCTCGTATTTTTTTTTCTTCGTTGTAATTTTCAGAGAATAAATGTTTGTAAAGAACTTTGTTGTCCACCTTGTTTTTAAGTTCTAAAGTCTTCTTTCTGGCATATACTTCATCCCATTTTTTTCTTACCATCACCCATTTATCATTTTTTTCTTTCCACCAGTCTTGAGCCGCTCTACATTTATCATCATCTACTCTAACATATTTGTTAACTCCTTTTTCTTGAGCAATAATTTGATCTTCCTTGTCTTTTTCTCTAATGACTTTATCATTATCTTGATCATGTATCCAACCATAACTTGTTATTTCTTGCCTATTACCTCTAGAGGTAATATTGTAGTCATTTCTTTTGGTATATTCTCTTCTTGGTAATGGAGCATCTGTTTTATTTTCCCAATAACTCTTTGCATCTACATGAACCCAGCTTCCTGAGCCCTCATATCTTGGGCTATCATCTACTTGAAATACTTTTTGTGTCCATTGCTTCTTAACACTGTTAGGTGTTTTATTTTCATACTTCCAAAGATTATCTCCATTGTACATGTAGAAATCTCTATTTTCATAGATCCAATCTTGTCTCCAATGCTTAATAATGAATTGATTGGAAGGTTTTCCGACAACTAATAAATGCTGAATAGAAATTTTATTTTTATCATCAGTGACTAGTTGTGCCCATTCTAATCCTTTAGAATTTTTTGATTTAGATGGCTTATAGTCCGTGTTTTCACTGTAATTAAATGTTTCAGCAAAATTAAATGATACTTCAAAACAGCCACACATACTTTTAATAGCTTTTTGGTCTTTCTTTTTTTTGTTTTGTGCATTTACAGTAGATATAATACAACTGATAAATGTAATTAGTAGGATTTTTTTCATTTTTTCATTTTTAGTAAATAAATGTAAAGTTTATTTAGACTGAATTAAAATAATATATATATTTGCAGCAAATATAAAATAGAATGAGTCTAAATAAAAATAATATTCATATTTTTTTTAAACTATTATTTTCAGTTTTAAAGATGGTTTTAGGGGTTTTAAAAAAATCACAAAATATAAAGTGTGTCTATGTGTTTTTAACTTTTTTTATTATAACTCATTCTTTTTCTCAAGATAAAAATCAAATAGTACCAGATACTACGTACACTCAAAAATTAAGTGAGGTAGTTGTGACTGCACAGTTTAATCCACAATCGGTAAAAAAATCTATTTTCGAAGTAAAAGTGATTACTAGAAAAGATATTGAACAACGTGCAGCTAATAATTTAGCAGATCTTTTAAATCAAGTCTTAAACATTAACATTACACCAAACACATCTACAGGCAAGTCTGGTGTTAGTTTATTTGGTTTGGATGCTCAGTATTTTAAAATATTAATAGACAATGTTCCTGTCATTAACGAGGAAGGAATTGGGAACAATGTAGATTTAACCTTAATAAATTTAGATGACATTCAACAAATAGAAATTGTTGAAGGCGCTATGGGCGTTCAGTATGGTGCCAATGCCGTTTCTGGTGTTATTAATATTATTACTAAAAAATCATCTAGTCAAACAACTCAAATAAATGCTTACGTTCAAGAAGAAACAGTTGGCAACGAGTTTGAATTATTTCAAAGAGGGAGGCATATTCAGTCTCTAAAAATTGGACATAATTTTACAAATAATATCTTCACAATTATTACTGTTACTAAAAATTATTTTGCTGGGTTTTGGGACAACAAACAGGGTGAGATTTATGACGAAAATGATGGCTTACGTGGCCATGCTTGGTTACCTAAAAATCAATACAATACTAAATTTCTTTTCAACTTTAAAAAAGAGCGTTTTAATCTATTCTATAAGTTTGACTATTTTAATGAACAAATAGATAAGTATAATAACATCGTTGATGTAAATGAAAATTCTGCTACTGCTACTATAGACCCTTTAGCTTTAGATGAGATTTACACCAACAATCGTTATATCCATCATTTGAATTCTAATGGATTTCTTTCTGAGAATATTAATTACAATATTTCAGTTTCCTACCAACAACAAACAAAAGATTTAGAGACATATACCTTTCGTATTAGAAAAGATGAGAAGTTAAATATACAAAAAGGAGAGTACTTATCTAGAGCAGCATTATTTTCTAGAGGCACTTTTAGTAATCTAATACAAACAGATAATTTTAATTTTCAGGCAGGATATGAATTAGCAAATGAAAGAGGCGCTGGATCTCCATTAGCTATTACTATTGCTACTGATGAAAATATCACAAAACAAAGATTAGATAATTATGATCTATTTGCATCCTCAGAAATAAATATATCGAATAGATTTTCACTTCGTCCTGGAGCTAGAGTCTCTTTTACTAATTTATTTGAAAATCAGTATGTTTTTTCTTTAAGTTCTAAATACTTATTTAAAAACGATGTAGAATTAAGAACTGTTATTGGCTCAGCTAATAGAACTCCTAACTATGATGAGCTTTATACCTATTTTGTTGATGTAAACCATAATGTACAAGGAAATCCAACTTTAAATCCAGAACAAGGTATGTCTGCTTTTGTTCATTTAAAAAAGGAATATGAGTTAGCTAATAAGCGCATTTATGCAAAAAGTAAAATAAGTGCTTCCTATATTAACGTAAATGACAGAATAGAGCTTATTGTAGTGGAACAAAGTCCATTAGCTTTTCAATACAACAATATAGATCTCTATAAATCATTTGGGGTATTTTCAGAAAATACATTTCAGTATCATAATCTAAAGATACAATTAGGAGCATCGCTATTAGGAATCTCTAAAATATTAGATAGCAGTACTAGTTCAAAAGACGATTTTTTATATAATATTCAACTAAATAGTAGTTTAAATTATTCTATACCTCGTTCAAAAACTTCTATATCTCTTTATTTTAAACATATTGGTAAGCAGCATCAGTTTGTAGAACGCACCAATGCAACCGGAAATCAAGAATATCAAAAAGGCACAACAGCGTCTTTTAATTGGCTAGATGTTACTGTAAAAAAATCATTTTTAGAAAGGAAAATAGAAACTACTCTGGGTGTTAGAAATCTATTAAACATTTCTTCTGTAGGTACAACTGCATTTTCTGGCGGTGCTCATACTGCAGCTCCTCAAAATATACAATTAGCATATGGTAGATCTTATTTTTTAAAGTTAGCCTATAATTTAAACTTATAATAATAATGAAAACTAAAAACCCCAAAGCTTCCTTTTTATTAGCTATTATTTTACTTCTTGTCTTGAATTCTTGTAGCAAAGAAGAAAGTTTAGAAAGTGATCCATTTGTTATAGCTTTTGTGAGTCTTTCACAAAATTTAATAGAGATAGAAAATGAAGAGAATATATCGTTAGTTTATTCAGAAATTGCTTTAGAGGATGGTTCTGTTACCATAGATATTATTCCAGAAAATGCTATCTATGGGGTAGATTTTGTTACAATACCAGAGGCATCAGCTAATAGTATTACGCTCCCTATTAGAAGCGGAGAAATTCAGAATACAATACTTTTTAAAAAACTTAATGAGGGACTAGATGAAACCACAGAAATTCTTTTTGAAGTAGTATCTATTAATTATAACAATTCAAATATTCAAGGAAACAGTTCTTTTTTAATGAATGCTTCGGCGTCTCTAGGAGGTAGTTTTAACCCTGAAGTAGGAGGGCCAAACCAAGGCAACCAAGTGTATATAGATTTAAGTAGTCAAAGTTCAAGGTTAGCCCAAAGAGACTCCTGGGATCTCGGTTTTTATAATGGAACTAATTTTAGAGTAACTATTAATGGTTCTATTTTTATGGCTGCTAAAGCTCTTCCAGGAATTAACATAGATGCTATTTCAGAAGCTGATGTTTCAAGTCTTCAACCTCAGGTAGCTGTTGGTACTTTTGATCCATCGAATGCTGCCTATGTAGATGGTCCCAATGGAAATATTTTAGAAACTGCCATTGCAGAAATCTCAGATAATGACAATGAAAATCCAGTTTATCTTCTTAATCTTGGTTATGAAATAGGCACAGACATTCCAACTCCTGGAAGTGTTGCTATTGCTGGAGATCAGAGAGGTTGGAAAAAAATAAGAATTTTAAGAAGCGGCGATAATTATGTTTTACAATACGCCAATTTAAATGATACTTCTCACCAAGAAATTGCAATCTCTAAAAACTCTAATTATAATTTTAATCATTTTAGTTTTAATACCAATACAATTGTTAATGTAGAACCAGAAAAAGAAAAGTGGGATCTATGTTTTACTGTTTTTACCAATGTATTAAATGGTGCAGGAAGTTATGGATTTTCTGATTTCTCTTACCACAATAGAAAAGCAAATGCTTTAGTATATAGAGTAAATACCTCAGATTTTGAGTACGATAACTTTGAAGCAAATAATATTATAGACTCAAATTTTTCAAAAGACTTAACCACCATAGGAAGTTCTTGGAGAAGCGTTTTTGATGGAACAGCTTATAACGATAGATTTTACATTGTTAAAGACCCTAACGGAAATCATTATAAATTAAAATTTTTATCACTTACTAACAGCAATGGAATTAGAGGATATCCAGAATTTCAATATAAACTTTTACAATAATTATTTTTAATCTTAATCTTAATACTAATACTATGAAAACAACATTACAATTATTATTTACAATGCTTCTAAGTGTGTCTTTTTTAAAAGCACAAGAAATAAGTATAAATACAAGCATGGGAGCAAATTATTCAAATCACGTATTTTATAAATTAGATACAGAAACAGAAACATCTTTTGATGCAAGCTCATGGGATATTGCCATGTTGAGAACGAGTGCATATGCTTTTGCTTTGAGAGTTAACGGACATATTAACATAAGTGTATTTGAAGCCTCCAACACTCCATCAGATTGGACAGCAATAGACGTTTCACAGGAAGCTTCTTGGACACAATTATATAACAGCGATACACAATGGAATGAAGGTGCATTTGATCGAGGGTCAGCTACTTATGGTTGGGGTGAATATAATTCTACAACACATCATGTAGAAGGAACTGTTGTTTTTGTCTTAAAATATTCAGATGGTACCTACAGGAAATTTATAAACGAAGATTTTTATGGAGGATATACTTTTAAATATAGTACTTGGGATGGTTCTAATTGGTCTACAGACCAAACTGTCACTATTCCAAATTCAAATAACCCAAGTAATACCTACAACTATTACTCATTAGAAAACAATACAGAAGTTCTTGCAGCTCCTGCTACTTCAGATTGGGATTTAAAATTTACAAAATATTATACAGAGGTAGCTCCAAACACAATGTATCAAGTCACTGGTGTATTACACAATACTACTACAGAAATTGCAGAAAATGATGAGCCTCAAGGGATGCCTTCAAATCCAAGTTTAACCTATTCTACAGATATTAATACGATCGGATATGACTGGAAATCTTTTACAGGATCTAGTTTTAGTGTAGATTCTGATAAATCTTTTTATGTAAAATACGACAATGGAACTGTATATAGATTATATTTTACCGATTTTTCAGGAAGTAGTTCAGGAGATTTGTCATTTAATTTTGAAGATGTTACAAGTACTCTAGGAATTGAAGATATTAATGAAGATATTTCTTTTGGTATGTATCCGAATCCATCAATTGATAAAAAAATAAATTTGATATATGATGTTTCTAAATTAACTGCTGATAAAAATGAAGTTTTAATTTATGCTGCAACTGGTCAGCTAGTGTTTCAAAGTACATTACACAATAATACTGGTTTTTATAATAAAAACCTTGACCTATCTTCTTTAGCAAGTGGTATGTACCTTCTTAAATTTATATCTGGTGAGCATAGCATCAGCAAAAAAATAATTTTAAGATAACTTACTGATTGCTAATAATTATTTTTTGGTAATTTTTTTATCATGTTTTTTGTTTGAATTTAGCTCCTCATTTTGAGGAGCTTTTTTTTTAAAAAATTAACAAACCTCTTAGTGAATTTAAGAATTTTTAAATCAATAATTAGAGTTAAATACCTTATGCTTTTACATCTAAAGCATCTCTTAAGGCATTACCTATAAGCATACATGCCATTACTAAACTCATAATTGCTAGCCCTGGGATGATAGCTAAAAAAGGTTTTCCTAAAATAATGTAGTTGTAATGATTTTTAATGATTGCGCCCCAAGATGGTGTGGGAGGTTGTGCTCCAATACCTAAGAAACTTAAGCCACTTTCTATAAGAATAGCTGCTGCAAAATTTGCTGCAGAAATAACAATAATTGGAGCTAAAATATTTGGTAAAATATGACGAAAAATAATTCTAAAATTAGAATAACCTAAGGCTTTAGCTGCTTCCACATATTGTTGTTGCTTAGTGGTTAACACCTGACCACGAACAACTCTGGCAACTTCTACCCACATGGTTAATCCAACAGCTACAAATACCTGCCAGTACCCCTTTCCAAGTGCTAAGGTAATTGCAATAACTAATAACAAAGTAGGTATAGACCAAGTGATATTAATAATCCACATAATGAATACATCTATTTTTCCACCATAATAGCCTGCAATTGCCCCAATAGCAATGCCAATGAATAAGGATATAAAAACAGCAATAAATCCTATAAAAAATGAAATTCTGGTTCCAATGATCAATCTACTTAGCAAATCTCTACCATATTTATCGGTTCCAAAATAAAAAGTTCTCTTCTTTATGTACTTAGATGGGTTACTCCTTAATAGATTTAAGTTGATCGTTTTTGATAATCTATCACCATAACCAATGTATTCTAATTTTTGTTGAAGGATGTTATATGATAGAATAGGAATTTCTGTATCTGTGTTTATGGTTCCAAAAAACAGTCTATTAATAAAAGATTGTGTTCTTTTTTCTTTCGAGGGAATTGTTAACATATAAACAGAGAAACCTGGCTTTTTTGAATGAATTTCTACATGCATTTGATTTGCATTCTGACTATTGTCTGGTGCTATAAGATAGCCAAACACAGCAATAAACCCACAAAAAATAACAAACCAAAAACTATATAAGCCAAGTCTATTTTGCTTGAATTTTTGAATGGCTAGTTGAGAAAGTGATTTTGATTGGTTTGACATCTTCACAAAAGTAAAAAACCTAATAGTTTATGCAAACATATTAGGTTTTTAGTGTTTTAATTTCTTTTATTTAGTTTATTTCTTTACAATCTCTTGATTGCTAGCTAATTTTAATTGACTCAAGACATTTAATGCTTCAGAAATATACATATCTTTTGCTAAATTTTTATGCCAAGTATTTCTCTTTTCTTTTAAATCTATATTCTCCTTAAAAAGAGATGTTTCATATAATGGAGAATCAAATGCCAAACCAGATTGGTATTTGAAAACTGACTTAAATTTTTTCACAAATTCTTCTTTTTCTTTTACATCTTTTTGGTATTGTTTATAATTTAGAGAATATAAAGAATCATCTTGTTCTTTTTTTAACCATTTAGCGTATTCATCTACTAATTGAAACTTAGGATCATTATTTATTCTTTCAATACTTGTTGAAACAACATCAGAGAAATTACTGTAAGAGTTCACTTGTGTGTATGATGCTTGAGGTACTTTATCCCATGGTAATGCTCCCTCTAAATCTCGTTCTCCATACTTCATATAACTAAAACGGGTTGGCATTGCAATGTCTGAATAAACACCCTCTACTTGTGTTGAGCCACCGTTAATTCTATAAAACTTTTGAATAGTCATTTTTAGGTATCCTAAATCTTGATCATAATTTGGATAAAATTTATTGACAGGTAGAATGTTTTGAACGGTTCCTTTTCCGTAAGTCTGATTTCCTCCTAAAATCACTGCTCTGTTATAGTCTTGCATGGCTGCTGCAAATATTTCTGAAGCAGATGCAGACAATTCATTTACCAATAGAACTAACGAGCCTGTCCATTGAATTTTTTTATCAACATCTTCTTTCACAATAGGAGCTTCATTTCTGTATTTTATCTGAACAACAGGTCCTTTATCTACAAATAAACCAGCAATTTTTATAGCTGTATCTAAAGAGCCTCCTCCATTATTTCTTAAATCAATTAATAAGCCCTCAACGTTTTCTTCTATAAGACGTTCAATTTCTTTTTCCATGTCTTTAGCCGAATCCCTAAAGTTTCTGTCATCAAAATTAATATAGAATTTAGGTAAATTTATTACCCCATATTTTTTACCATCTTTTTCTACGACAGATGATTTTACAAAAGTTTCGTCTAATTGAACAATATCTCTAGTAATTGTAATCACTTTAGTGGTACCATCGATTTTTTTCTTGACGGTTAACAATACCTTCGTATCCTTAGGACCTTTTATAAATTTAATGGCATCGTCTAAGCGCATTCCTACAATATCTAATGGTTCTTCGTTTTCTTGAGCCACTTTTAAAATAATATCACCATCCTCTAATTCACCCTGCTTCCAAGCTGGTCCACCAGAAACCAGTTCTACTATATGAGTATAAATACCTTTCTTTTGAAGACGGGCCCCTATCCCCTCTAGTTTTCCAGACATATCTTGATCAAAACTTTCTTTAATATTTGGAGCCATGTAGGTAGTATGAGGGCCAAAAGCACCAACAATACTGTTTAAAAAAGTAGAAAACCAATCTCTATGCTCTAATTCATCTATACGGATATATAAATTTTCCATAGAGGTCATTACTTCTG
>TARA_B110000046_G_scaffold147990_1_pt1 | contig 11786 bp, 10 predicted proteins | sample TARA_B110000046 | Tara Oceans TARA_B110000046 (sample SAMEA4397157) | marine metagenome | biome: Polar Biome; feature: [DCM] deep chlorophyll maximum layer (ENVO:01000326); material: water (ENVO:00002006), including particulate matter (ENVO:01000060) such as... | depth 40 m
GTTCCATTTAACCATAAAGTAGTATATTGTATAAGAAGTATTAATATTAAGCCGCCACATGTTGACAAAACGGATAAAAGTACAAATAAAACTCTTTTATTCCCTCGGAACCTTATAGAGCTATTTATTCTTAATGAATTTGAAAAAAAGAATATAAAAAAGAAGGGTAAATACATTAAAAGCGATATTAAAGTCTCAGGTCTAAAAACTTTTGCGGCAATAAAAATGAAACGATAATCAACATGAAATAAGTAATAGAGTAGGTTCAGGATTAAAAAAAATGAAAATGAAATTATAATAGAAAGAAGAATTGTTTTAATCATATTAGAAAAATTTATTTCTAAACCCAGCATATCCTTTTTTATTCCATTTATGCGTCCATGGTATCGATATGAAAGATAGAACAATAGAATTCCAATACATCCATTTACTGTCGCCCATAATAAAAGAGCATTATTCATCCTTTGAGGAAAAAACCAGGTTTGCTGACGATTAGAAGCTTCATAAAATAATAATTTTGAAGCTTCAGAAAGAGGTATGAATGAGAAGCCTGCAATAAGTATAGTTCCAAAAAGTAATAACCAAAAAAATAGTAGACTTTTACCTTTTGGCCTTGGTAAGACGGTTGGTAAAGGTTTAATTAAATTTCGGAAAAAAGAGCTTTTCAATAAAACCTTAGTAATAGGTATTATTAATATAAAGCCACATATTAGAGAAATTAAAGTGAGTAGTTCTTTCCAATACCAACTTTGCGAATGACCGGGTATGGAATTACTCATATCAAACATTGTTAAAAAAAAATTGATTTGATTAGTAATAGCTAATGGAGAATATGGTTGGAAAGGATGTAAAAGTTTTTCGTTGAATATTATTGTTTTCGAATTATCTTTTGAGAGACCATAATATTTCCCCATTTCAATACTAACATTCTTTTTCCCCTGAGGATCTTGAATATTTATCAATCTTAAGATTTCTGGAGCATTTTTAAGATCTCCATTTTTAAGTTCATTTTGCCAAGCTCCCTCATCATAAAGAGCATAGCTTACGCCTACATTTGATTGGATATTTTTCAGATCCTTTTTATTAAACCCCATTCTTAACATTCCTGAAACAAATACAGAGTGGAGCTTACTTTTTAAACCATTCTTTTTTGCTTCTTTACCAAAATGTTGAGCTCCTCTCATTGCCGCGAGCCCACCTGCTGAATGTCCAGTTGATCCAATTCTATTTTTATCAATATAGTTTAAAATATTTGTATCATATGCATAGTTTACTAAAGCAAACATTCCGTAGCCCTCATTTGTAGCAGAGCGTTTACTAAAAGAAGAGCTTGATTGACCCTGTGCATAAGGATCAATTGCCATAACAACGATTCCTCTTTTTGATAATTCTATTGAAATATTTGAAAGTGTCTCTTTTGATCTCTGAAATCCAGGTATTACAATGACTAAAGGAGCTGGGCTTTCGGCGGTAGCACTATAGGGTTTAAATAAATCAGCAACAACCCATTGTCCATTTTGTGTTGGTATTTTAATAGACTGGACATCGACTTTTCCAAATGAGGATTGAACTTGAGAAGCAAAATAGCTTGAAAGAATAAGTGCTAATAATATAAATGTATATTTTTTCATTTTATTAATTAAAACATAATATAGGCTGCATCATGTTAATAATAAGTAAAATTACTTTATAGTTTTTTATCAATGTAATTGGATGTTTAGAATTTTTCAGCAATTAATCTTTTTTGAATAATCAATTACGAGCATTTAATTGGGATTTATGTTCGACTTTTTTTATATTCTTATTGGAAGTAATTGATATTAAATCTCAACTTTACAAAAAGTTAGAATAAATGAAGAAAGTTAAGATTTTAAGCTTTACATAAATAAATTGTTTAATCTGATTAATAATAGGAATGTTGATATGGCGACTTTGATTTTGCGTGGTACACACCGTGCACTGGAAGAAGAAATGGAAAATCTTGATAAGAGGATTAAACAGACTTCATTGAAAATTAGAGATGCAGCTGGGCATGGAGATCTTAAAGAAAATGCAGAATACCATGCTGCAAGGGAGGAGCAGAGCTTGATAGTTTATAAAAAACAATTAATGCAAACCCATTCTCCATTCAAGATCATTGAAGATTTTGAAATTGATAATGATATGGTAGGATTCGGTAATAAGGTAATGATCCAAGAGGAAGGAAAAGAAGAGCCAGAAGATTATTATCTATTGGGTCCGATCGAATCTGAATTGGATCTTTATCCCATGGTTGTAACGTATCATTCTCCTTTTGGTCAATCTGTAATTGGAAAAAAGATTGGTGAATCTTTCAAACTTGAGATTAGAGGTAAAGACACGGAGTTTACAATTACAGAAATTGAAAAAATTTCGGCTGGAACATAATGATAATTTTTAATTGATTCAGAAATAGAAAGACTTAAAACAAGAGGGATAACAACATCAGAATTACTTCTTTAATGCATAAAATTCTAATTTTAATAGTTTCTCTTAATTCTATTATTTTGAGTGACCAACCGTTATCAGTAGGTTTTTGGAATATTGAAAACCTTTTTGATTTGGAAAATGATCCAAATAAAAGAGATGATGAGTTTTCGTTAGGTGGGAAGAAAAACGTAACCCAAGAAATTTATAATTTAAAAATTAAGAATTCAGCTGAGGTTTTATCCGATTTAAATGTAGATATTCTAGGGTTATGCGAAATTGAGAATAAAGCTGTTTTGGAAGACCTGAACAAAGCTTTCCTTGGTCGTAACTATACAATTATTCATTATGAATCACCAGATGAGAGAGGTATTGATAATGCGTTTTTATATGACAACAAATATTTTAATGTAATCTCGAGTCGGCCAATTCCAAACATGTTAGCAAATGGAGATAGGACTAGAGATATTCTCTACATCAAAGGTGAATATTTGGCTGAGGTTGTACATATTTTTGTCAATCATTGGCCCTCAAACTACGGTGGTAGAGAAAAAGCAATACCAAAGAGGCTAAAAACTGCTCAGTTAATAATAAAAGAAATAAATTTAATTCAAGAAAAAGATGAGTTAGCAGAGATTATTTTACTTGGGGATTTTAATGAAGACCCGAATGAGAGTAATATTCAGTTATTAAAAAAAGTTGGTTGCAAAAGCTTAATGGAACCTATGATTGGTCAGCCTAAAAAAGGTACTAATGTTTATAGAGGTGATGATTATTTTTATGATCAAATAATAGTAAATACGGGCCTTAATGATAAGAACGGATTGAGCATACTTCCAGGATCTAGCTATATTTTAGATTTACCAAAATATCGTCAGCAGGAAGGTAATTATAAACACTACCCATATCGATTTTGGGCAGGTAAAAATCTTCTAGGCGGATACTCTGATCACCTTGCAATCAAGGTTCAAATAATCAAGAATTAGTATAATGGCATTTAGGAATATTTCTTCCTTCAAAGTATTTTTTAATGTGTCTTATAAAGAATGGAGTCTTTTTTGAAAAATAAAATTATAACCGTTACTATCTTTTTTCTTATTTATGGTTGCAGTGATGAGCAACAAAAAACAATTGATTGCGCTAGTCTAACATCTGATTTTATAGCAACTTCAGCGAATTATAATGTTGAAGATCTATCTGCCACATCGGATGAATGTCAGGCGAATTGGGATTCATTATTAGCTCTTTGGGATGCTGGCTGTGACTCGGAGCTAACTTCTGTATTAGAAAGTTTATCGACAGAAGCCATTGAAACTATAAGAGATGGAAGTATGTGTGCAGCACTTCATTCCGGTAATAATTAATATTATTTTTTGTAGTCTGAAACTATCTTATTGATATATTTATGAAACTTAGATTTAAAATAAGTGTATTTGCATTAATTTTGTTTACGTTCTCAAATAGTTCAAAATCTTTTGCTCAAGATAATAAATTTTATAGTAGAATAAATAAAATTATAAATAGTCAATATAATATTTCTCTAGCATCTCAAATAGGTTCTAGTTTTGATACTCAAATGAAAATTAATATTGATAAAAAAATCAATGATAAGTTGTCCATTAGTGGAGGATACATAAACCATTTATCGACATATGATTTTTCATTAAAAACCACGGTTTTAAAAAATAAGTTTAATGCTTTTAAATACCCATTAAACCTGTACTATAGAACAAACTTTTCTAATCAATCCAATCGAGAGATTATCTTCGATAAAAAAGACAGGTTAAGTTTTTTACACCAGTTAAATTTAGTTTATCAACTAAAATCATCTACTGAAATAATATTTTCACCAACCTACATCCATCAAAACCTTGTCAAAACTAAAATTATACCAGAGAAAGGAATATACCCCTGGGATTTTTATTTTTTAGGTTTATCGATTAAGCGAAAAGTCTACGAAAACACGACTATTTCTGGCACTTACTATAATCACATCTCCAAAAAAGAAGTGACTGACTTTGTACTGAAGACTGGTTATAAATTTAATTTGAAACAGAATCGAGGTTTAAGAAGTTATGGTATCTCCATATCGAATCTTGGAAGCTTAAGTAACATTGGACTCTTAACCGATATGGGTATGAAAAATTCTACGAGTTTGAAAGTAGGTATTCATATTAATCAACAATTAGAAATCAAAAATAAATAGAATGAAAAATAACATTTTCTCTTATCTCTTTTATCTTACGCTTATGCCTCTCATTATAAGTTGTGAATGGAGAGCTGAAGATAAACCTGGTTACTGAGAAGTTACATTCCCTCAGGATGGGGGTACCTGTAATGAAGTAACAAAGATTGGTGTTGTCGCATCTGATCCCGATGGAATATGTACTGTTCAAATTTGGACAGGAAAAACAATGCTGAGAGACTTCGGAGAAGAATTCAAAGACTCTGAAAGTGATTCTATCAATCTGAATTTTGATACAAATGATTTACCCGATGGGGAGACTCAAATATTTGTAAGAATATGCGATTGTGATGGAAATTGTACAGATAGTCAAACGATGAACTATAAAATTGATAATACAATTTCTTTGCCTGATACGATTAGCATAACTTCTGCAATATATTCAACTGGTGGTTTTCAGGTAGATTGGGAAAAATCCTTAATTAGCGATTTCTTGAAATATGATTTACATCATTCAATGGATCCTGCGATGGAGAATTCAACAATAGTATTCACCACAGAATCAATTGATGATAATAATTTTTTGTTCACGAATACCAATCATCTTGACCGGTTTGCCTCAAATTATTTTTACGTTACCGTAACAGATACATTTAATTATTCAACTAATAGTGATATAGTTACCACTAAATTATTATCTGATTCAGTAAGGATTATTTCTAAGGAGTATTCTGAAGACGGTTTTCAACTTGCCTGGAATATCTCTCAAATGAACGATTTTTCGAAATATGATTTATTTCATTCTTTGGATTCAGCAATGACAGGTGCAACACTCATTTATACTTCAAATATTGTTAGTAATAATAGCTATACTTTTACTACCAGTAATAATGATACTATTTATAATTATAATTATTTTTATGTTAAAGTGACAGATACTTTTAATTATTCAATAATGAGTGATACTGTCTCTACGGTATTGTTGTACGAGCCTGTAATTTTAGATTCCGTTGAATCTTTTGGAACCAGAATCACTTTAAACTGGTCTGAATCAGAAGATCAAAATTTTTCAAATTATAATTTATATGTAGCTTCTGGAATTACCATGAGTGATAAAAGTCTCCTTTTTAATTCAAATGAAGTATCAATAACAGAGTATGTTTCTGTTGATCATAACTATGACCAAACGTACTTCTTCCAGGTTGGGACAAAAAACATTTGGGGTTTAGAAGTCTTTAGTAATGTTCAGTCAATTCGTCCTACACAAATTACATTTAGTAAGAATTATGATTATGACTTAACGAATGATGTTGGTTATTTTGGTGTTCAAAATGAATTGGATGCATATGCTATTTTAGGTTCTAACAGCGAAGATCTGATTCTACTTTTAGATAATGAATCGGCTTCAAATACAGAATTAATTACTTTTAATTATGGTGCAGATGAAATAGGTGTTGAGATACAATCAATATTAGGAGATGGCTATATAATATTATCAAACCATATTGAAAATAATAATGATCATGATATTCGTATAACTAAGACGAATTTTAATGGGGATTATAGTTGGGATTTTATTTATGGTTCAGATGGTCTAGATAGCGCTAGAGATATGCAAATTACCTTCGATAATGGAATCTTAATAACAGGCACATTAGATACTGAGCCAGGTAGAGTTTCAAATGATCTATGGTTATTGAAAACAAACTCTAGTGGTCAAGAAGAAATAAATACTTCTATTTCATATGGCTCAGATCATTCTTCTATTGGGGCTGCAATCTCTGAGGTCATTGGTGGTTATGTAGTTCTTGGTACTATCGAAGAAGAACAAGCTCCTCAAAATAGAAATATATGGCTTGTTAAATTTGATAACAGTGATTTAGAGAACGTAGATACCTCTTGGTCTAAGGTTTTCAATATTACCAATTATGATTACCCTTCTGATTTAATTATTACAGATGATGGAGGTATATTGTTTGGTGGGTATTCAACCTCATTAGCTGATAACCAAAGTGAAAGAGCTTGGATTATTAAAACAGATTCTGATGGATTAAACGAAGTAACTCTTGATTTTATTGGTCATAAATATATTTATTCTGTTATTGAATCAAATGAAAACAATTTTGTGATGGCTGGAAAAAAAGAAGTTAATTCGAACATGCAAGCTTGGATTATTTGTGTAAATGAAGCTGGAACTATTCAATGGGAGAATACTTTTGGTCTTGAAAATGAAGATCTCTTTATGTCTGTTATCCAAACAAGTGATGGTGGCTTTTTATTGACCGGTACAAGCAAGCTTGGTAGCGGCGATTCAGACATCTTTTACCAGAAGACGAACTCTATTGGTAGCGCAGATTAATAATATTTAACTAAATAACTATTTTGATCTTTAAGATATAGTTTATATTTCCTCAGGTTATTTTAATAATATCAACGATAAGAAAATACTGGTGTTCAAAATTGATAGCTTAACATGAGGAGAAAATATGAATATTGACATTACCGCTAGAGGATTCTCTCTTTCAGATAGTCTGAAGTCTTTTGTAAATGAGAAATCATTATTATTAAAGAAGTATGACTCAAATATATCATCCGCCAAAATTGTTTTAATCAAAGAAGGGAGAGCTGAAAAAATTGAGTTAATTGTCTCTTCAAAAAAAACTAACTACATAGCTAAATGCTATAGTTCTGTTTTTGAGAAAACAATGGTAAATGCAATTAATAAAGTAAAATCACAGATTGAAAGAAAACTTAATAGTTGAAAATATAAATGAATAATATTCAAAAAATATTTATCATGACTTCTGTTGGATCAATAGTCGTACTCTTTATAACTGTATTTGCACTTGGTTATAACCCGATAGGTAAATGGGTAGATTCAAGTAATGTAGATATTTCTACTGAAAAATATGAGAAAGAAACAAAAGTCAAGGTGACTGATTGGAAATTTGATATTTATGAGTTTAGAGGTTGGGTTGATAGACAAAAAAGAAAACACGGAGAGTATAAAACAGATCTTGATTTGGCAAGACTTTTTAGAAAATTTGAACATCAAAACAATAATTTAAGTACCAATGTTAATTGGATTGGGATTATTGCTTTTGCGAATATATTTGTTTCCCTAACGGGCTTTTTTCTATTTAAAAAAAAATAAATTAATAAATAAGGTATTTACTGAAAGAATCTATGAAAAAGAATATTATTCTTGATAAGAAGAAAAAGACTAAGCTTATTAAGGAAGATGGACAATCAAAAAAGCTAGAAGAAAAAAAAAGTGATTATAAAAATACTTTTAAGCCATTATTTGATAAAGATGTTAATGACCCTTATGAGAGAGGATGGGATTAAAAAAACATTTTAAATAATATATTTCCATTCAGTATTTTTTATTTTGGAATGTATTATATTTAGAAATCTTCAAAAAGTTCTTTATATACATTTCAATTGGTTATTCTTTAATTTTAGCCCAACCTCAATTGGATCAGTTCGTTTACGATGGAGAGTCTAGAGAATACTATCTTTATTTACCTGATTCTATTGAAGAGCAAGCTCCTTTGGTCTTTGTTTTTCACGGATATACAGGAACAGCGAATGGAATCATGGATTATTCAGGCTTTAATCAAATTGCAGATTTAAATGGTTTTGCTGTTTGTTATCCTCAAGGTCTGTTGGATGAAGATGGTAATTCCTTTTTCAATGTTGGCTACTCTTTCCATTGGGATCAAACGGTTGATGATGTTGGGTTTATAATCTCTTTAGCAAACTTTCTACAAGAGGAGTATAACTTAAGTAAAATAAATACATTCACAACAGGGATGTCAAATGGTGGAGACTTGAGTTATCTTTTAGCTTGTGATGCATCAGATATTTTTAGAGCAGCTGCACCCGTAGCAGGTATCATGATGAGTTGGATCTATGAATCATGTGATCCTATAAAACCAATGCCCATGCTGGAAATACATGGAACGAATGATAATATTTCATGGTGGGATGGCGACCCGAATGATAGCGGAGGATGGGGTCCCTACATTGGAGTCGACCCCGCTGTACAATTGTGGGTAGAACTTAATAATTGTACTTCTACTTTTATTGATACTTTACCTAATATAAATACTTCAGATGGAACCTTTGTAATCTCAGAAAAATATACTGATTGTATAAATAACAATGAAGTTTGGTTATACAAAGTTATAAATGGAGGACATGATTGGCCCGGTTCTTCTGGAGGTAACCAAGTACATGACCTTATTGCAAGTAATCTTGTTTGGGAATTTTTTGATCAGTCTTCTTTGATTTACCAAATAGGAGATCTGAATTATAGCTCAACAGTAGATATCTTTGACCTCTTAATGATTGCTGATGAAATACATTTAAATCAAAGTTTCAATTTTTTATCAGATTTAAATAGAGATAATTCTATTGATTCAAATGATATATATCTGATTCTTATTACCATACTAGATTTTTAAAGGAAGTTTTAATAAAAATATTAATACTTTTCTCTTCTTTAAACTTAATTAAACTGTGAAGTTTCACGGCTTTAAAAACAACTTTATAAATAATTTGGTACTCCGTTATGAGAAAAGAAAATTTTAGAAACATAGCAATTATAGCTCACGTTGATCATGGTAAAACTACACTCGTCGATGCAATGCTAAAGCAAAGTGGGACCTTTAAAGCCCATCAAGATGTTGAAGATCGGGTTATGGACTCCATGGACCTTGAAAAAGAAAGAGGGATTACCATAACAGCTAAAAATACAGCTGTAAACTATAAAAATATTAAAATTAATATAATGGATACGCCTGGTCACGCTGATTTTGGCGGTGAAGTTGAGAGAAGCTTAAATTTAGTGGATGGGGCTCTATTACTTGTAGACTCTAGTGAAGGTCCGCTACCGCAAACGCGATTTGTACTTAAAAAAGCATTGGAAAGAGACTTCCCTATTATATTAGTTATTAATAAAATAGATAGATCAGATGCACGAATTACTGAAGTTTTAGATGAAGTTTATGATTTATTTATTGATCTTGATGCAAATGATGAGCAAATTGATTTTCCTGTTCTATATACTAATGCTAAAGAGGGTATAGCTCATCTAGAACTTGATAGCGAGTCAAAAAACCTTGAACCATTATTTGACACTATTCTTACAAGAATTGAAGGTCCTATTGCTGATGATAACCATGTCCCTCAGTTTTTAGTTACAAACCTTGACTATGATCACTATGTTGGTCAAATAGCAATTGGCCGTTTGAATAACGGTATTTTAAAAATGAATACTTCTTATGCTGTTTGCGGAGAGAAGAGTACTCAGCATCATCAAAAATTTTCGGCTCTTTACACATTTAAAGGCTTAAGTAAAATTACTGTTGATTCTGTAGAATCTGGAGATATTATAGCTTTCGCAGGTATTGATAAAATATCTATTGGGGACACAATTTCAAGTAATGAAGAGCCTCTGTCATTAGCAAGAATAGAGGTTGATGAACCTACCGTATCTATGCTTTTTTATATAAATAATAGTCCGTTTGCAGGTAAAGACGGTAAATATTTAACAACGAGGCACATTAGTGAAAGATTAGAAAAAGAAATTCTTAGTAATGTCTCTTTACAGGTGCATAGTACTGATCGAACGGATGTCTTTGAAGTTAGAGGAAGAGGGGAGCTTCAGATGGCTATTCTTATCGAGACAATGAGGCGTGAAGGCTACGAATTCATGGTTTCAAAACCTCAGGTTATCACTTATGAAAAAAATGGAAAAAGAATGGAACCAATGGAGAAAGTTTTCCTGGATATTCCTGAAGATAAAGTTGGTGTTATAACAGAAAAATTATCGACCAGAAAAGGTCGTATGACTAATCTTCAAAACCACGGAAGTGGTCGTGTTAATTTAGAATTCGCTATTCCTTCAAGGGGTCTTATTGGGTTTAGATCTCAATTCATGACCGATACTCAAGGGGCAGGTATAATGAATAAATTATTTGATGGTCATGAACCATGGTTTGGTCCAATACCTCAACGTAATACTGGAGCATTAGTTTCTGACAGAAATGGTAAGGTGACAGCCTATGCTTGCATAGGAATGGTGGATAGGGGTGAAATGTTCATTCATGTAGGCACCGAGGTTTATGATGGAATGATTATTGGAGAAAGGAATAGAACTGAAGATTTAAATGTAAATATTACTAGAGAGAAAAAACTCACGAATATGAGAGCATCTGGTTCTGACAATACAGTAACTCTAAGGCCTCCAAAGCAACTGTCTCTCGATCAATCTTTAGAATTTATTGCTGAAGATGAATTAGTTGAGGTTACCCCTCTTTCTATTAGGCTTAGAAAGATTGAATTAGATCCATCTAAAAGAGCATCACTAAGAAAAAAAGAAAAATATAGTTAAAACTGATTTTCGAATTATTTAAAACTAAAGTATTTAAAAAATAAAGTGCAATAGATTCGCAATTATATTGTTTAATATGCAACTTAAATACCTTATGTTAATTATTAATTACTAAAAGTAGAGTTATATGAATCCACCGAAAGAAAATAAAAGCCAAATTACATTTTTAAACTTCTCAATTAAAAAAGAAATTATAAAAGCAATTGGAGAGCTTGGTTTTATAAATCCAACTCCTATCCAAGAGAAAGTAATTCCGGTTCTTATGGAATCAAAACAGGATCTAATTGCAACAGCACAAACAGGTACAGGTAAAACGGCAGCCTTTGGTCTACCTTTATTATCTTTAACAAAAATAAATAACTCTAAGACCCAAACACTAATATTATGCCCTACACGTGAATTATGTATTCAAATTACAAATGACCTTAAAAATTATTCTAAATATTTAGATGGAATAAATGTAGTGGCCGTATACGGGGGTGAAAAAATAGATATACAAATGAGAGCTCTTAGAAGAGGTTCTCAGGTTGTTGTTGGTACTCCAGGAAGAACAAAAGATTTAATAAAAAGAAGAAAACTTTCAATTGAACATATTGATAGAGTGATTTTAGACGAAGCAGATGAAATGCTTTCAATGGGCTTTAAAGAAGACCTTGAATCTATTTTATCCAATACTCCCAAGAATAAACAGACTCTATTATTTTCTGCAACGATGACTAAGAAAGTTAAAGAAGTCACAAAACATTATATGAGCGA
>TARA_B110000046_G_C13025897_1_pt1 | contig 11782 bp, 10 predicted proteins | sample TARA_B110000046 | Tara Oceans TARA_B110000046 (sample SAMEA4397157) | marine metagenome | biome: Polar Biome; feature: [DCM] deep chlorophyll maximum layer (ENVO:01000326); material: water (ENVO:00002006), including particulate matter (ENVO:01000060) such as... | depth 40 m
TTGTTCTTTTTGTCAGGCACCACCATTTTCGATAGGTAAGCCCCTACAAGCGGTGCTTCCCAAAATTTGGCGCTCAAGTTATTAAATGTGCATACATTTAGACTATTATGGATTAGCTGCGATAAAAAAGTTGTACCAGAACGAGGTAAACCCATTATAAAGATATTCGGAAAATCCTCCGACCTATCAGTAAGTAATTGCTCATTTAAAGCAGTTAGGGATGAATTCATTTTTTTTAAAAAATCAAATTCATCTTTCTCATCAAAACCACCAAACTGTATATATCTCATTCTCTATTTTTCATTATCGTAAAAGTGAGAATCAAAATATGTATCAGGATGGATTAACAGATAAATTAATTCATGGTCAGACTCTAGATGGTCTGCAAATGAACGTCGGTCATCTTTACACAACTCCCCATTATCGTAACATTTCCATTGAGTCCATTCTGAATCTGATATGTAGAATGAGTTATGGAATAAATCAAACTTATCCCGGTCATATGCTTCATATAAAAGGCCAAAGTCTTCCGCTTTTTTTTCTTTCCAAAAATCGAGGTTATTTAGCCCTGTCATGCCACCATGGCTAGCTATGCCAGTAATGTCAATATCGTACATCTTATTAATCACATCTATGTCTTTTGTCAAACATTCTGCTGCGCTTTCATCCCAGACCGCTGCTTGATCTATTATCTCTGAATGATATCCAATCTCGTGTCCATCTTTGATTAAGGATTTGATTATTCTGTAATTTTCGAATGAAAATGGATTGTATTCAAGCGCATGCAAGCGAACAAAGAACGTTGCTTTAATACCGAGTTCAAAATAGATGTCTCCTAGTCGTTTTGCTTTTTTAATCGACAAATCAATATCAATTCTATTCACAATCGTTTTCGGAGCAAGACTTACCTTAGTTCTCACATACTCCTCACAGGTAATAAATGTATATCCAGAGTCTAACGCTTTTTGGTACTGACTGTGAATTGAAGCAAATGTAAAATGAAATTTACCCATTTGTTATTTTATCAAGTTGTTTCCTATTCGGGAAATTAACTAAAACTCCCATTCCTTTTTTCTGAAATACGACAAAGCTACCAACTCCAGCCGCTTGTGCCCCACATTTGTTTAATGCAATATCTATGTCCTTTAAGCTGCCACACCCTCCATTAGCAATTACAGGAACGCTGGCTGCATTAACCACAGATGTTATCAGTTTTTCTTGGTAGCCACCCCAAGTCCCTTCGTTATCAACTGAAGTTATTAGGATCTCCCCAACGCCCATGTCTTCTAATTTTGCAACCCAATCCACACAACTGTACTTTGTGTTTACTGAGGAAGAGTGCGAAACCACCCTTTCTTTTCCTAGCCAATCGATCTTTACGTCAATCGATCCAATAACACTTTGACTCCCATAATCGGCTACTATTTCAGGAATTATGTTTTCGTTTAAGAAAGCACTTGTGTTAATTATCACTTTTTCGAAGCCTATTCCTAAGATCTTTTTTGCTTGGTCATAATTAGTGATTCCGCCCCCATAAGATAGTGGCATGAAGCACTCGCTAGCAATTTCCGAAAGTACTTTGTAATTGGGGTCTCTTTTTTCTGAAGTGGCTGTAATGTCCAGAAAACACAGCTCATCTACTTCAAGTTCATTAAAGATTCTTACGGTATTGGCAGGGTCACCAATGTATTGAAACTTATCGAACTTAACCGTCTTTACTAGGCTCGCATTTCTTAATAGTAACGTAGGGATAACTCTTTTTAGTACCATTAAATCTTTGCAAAGTTTTCGAAAAGTTTCATTCCATATTTATGGCTTTTTTCTGGGTGGAATTGAAATCCAAAGATATTGTCGCTAACAATCGCAGAGTCAAAATCAAAACCATAATTGGTGGATAAAAGCTTGTGCTTTTCATCATGCACTTGCGCATAATAAGAATGAATAAAATAATACTTAAATCCTTGAATTCCTTCTACCATAGTGCAGGAGTTATTCAGTATTACCGTGTGGTTCCAGCCCATGTGGGGAACCTTAAGATCGTTGTTGTCAAATTTAAATTTGATTACTTTTCCTGGAAACCACCCCAATCCTTTTTCTTGTCCCTCTTCACTTTCTTCAAGCATTAGTTGCATGCCCAAACAAATTCCCATGACCGGAATTTTCTCCTCAAGTGCCTTTATGTTCAGTACTTCTATCAGATTCTTTTCCTTCATTTTTTTCATTGCAGCATCAAACGAACCAACCCCGGGTAATAATATTTTTTCAGCCTTTTCGATTTCCGAAACGTCTCCAGATATTTGTGCTTTCACGCCAATTCTTTTAAACATGTTGAGAATAGATTCTAAGTTCCCAACTCCGTAATCCACAATGGTGATCATTTTATCGCTCATTCTTTGAGGTATATTTATAGTAAAAGCTCATCGGGACTATGCTCATTTTGGCTAGGATGTAAAAAAGCGGTCTAAATCTCTCAAATCGCCGTTTGTATGTATTGTAGTCTCTGTAAGTTTTTATCGGACCTTTCATTATTTTCTCAAATATTTCGTCGCTGAATTCCAATCTCTTTTTGAAGTAATTAATTAGATCTGGCTCAGAATAGGGCTCAGTAGAGTATTCTTTTATAGCATCCTCTCTACTTATTTTTTTTGCTCGAACTAAAGCAGAAAGAGTATTGTTTCTCATATCGATGCCAAACTTATGTGGAAAGTAATAACTGTGGTTAAAAGCCGTCATTCTATTCTCTAAATGGTGGCCTCCATAATATTTCCAGTTAAACTCCTTTTCCAAAAATGCTTGAGCTTCTTCTTTTGAGTAATCGATGTACCAAAGTGGTCGAATCTTTTTTATTCTTTTCAGAACTACCCATTTTAAAAATGTTAGGAATTCCATATTTGGAAAGCTGTTCATTTTTAATTCTCCAAATTTTTGATGCACGTCTTTTATATATCCGCCATCGATATATGCCTTTCCCAATGGAGAAACACCTTCCGTAATGAAGGAATGTCCTTCGAGAATATACTTAACGCCATATTTATCGGAAGCGCGATACATAACTTCTGCCAAGGCAATATCTGTTGGCCCATCGATTTCAGGGACATTGGCTAGGAAGAAAGATTTAAAAACATCGTCAGACTCCTTATTATCAACTACGTGCGTGTATAAATCTACATCCAGTTTATTCAGAATTTTTTTAATGTTTTCAGTGGCAATAGCAGTATTCCATGTGTTGTCGTAGTGAACAGCTAAAGGTCGTAATCCCCATTCTACTGCTTTTACAATTAAAAATGAGGAGTCTGTGCCCCCGCTTACACCGACAATACAATCATATTTTTTACCTTTTCCATCCTTTTTAATCTGCGCTATGATCTTAACCATGGTCTTTTCTCCCAAAGGAGTCCCGGTATGATATTGATTTTTTAAGTCATCTATCATGTCGCAGTAATTGCAAACTCCATCGTTGTCAAAAGTTATACCAGTAACCTTCTCATCATAAATACAGTTGGTGCAAATTTTAAGTCCAGATAAATCCATCCTATTTTAAGCAAATTCATTTAACAATTTTACTTCAATCGGATAGGTGATGTTAGCAGCAACTTTAGAGCCGATTAATTCTCCAAAGCTGTGCGAGGCAACAATAATATGAGTTAATGGCTTCTGTTGAAGATCTTCCATGTTTTCTACTGGAATATCGTAACCATCGTAATATTTCCCATGAATTCCAGGGTCGTCATCAAAAAATCTAATTCTTTTATTATTACTATATTTTGTAATATAAGGCGTAACTCGCAACGCGATATAGATTCCTAAAGAATTATTTTCATCTTCTAGGATGGTGTCGATATAAGAAGTGATGTTCTTTCTAAAAACTTCGTATTTCGTCGAAAAGCTCTCGTACTTCTGTCGTCCGACGAGAGGAACAAAATTATGGCCTTCAATTTTTCTGGCAGCGCAATATAGTACCCCCCCATGATTGGACTGCTGAATATCTAGCACATCAAAACCAGATTTTTCAACTACATTTTTTAATGAATTCTTATCAAAATAATTGATATGTTCGTGAATCACCATCGATGCATCTCCAGCCTCAATACATTCTGTGTCGTCTGGCACAGCAAATATTATTAAGCCGTTATCTGTTAAGTTTGTTTTGTGCGATTTTAAAAATTCGTATGGTTTGTCTATGTGTTCTAAAACATCATAGTGAAAAATAATATCTACTTTATCGATGGTCTGTGTTGGCGGATAAAATTCTTTTATCACTTCGTACCCAAATTTTTCGCCTGTTTTAACTGCTACGGGACTTGGATCAACTCCGATTATTTCTAACCCTAATTCTCTTTTAAACTTATTAAGCATATAACCTCCTCCGCAACCAATTTCCAAAATTTTATTTGCGTCTGTAAAATGATTTTTAATTGCACTTTCAACAAACTTAAATACGTCGTTTCCATAGCTTTCCGCTAATGCGTGTCCTTCTTGAAGGTAGCCAACATTAAATTCTTCGAGGTATATTGTTTCCAGCGCATCTAAAACGACCTTATTTGTTTTTTGACGAATAAGCTGAGTGCTTTCATCAAATGCAAAACAAAACGGGAGGAAATCTGGAACAACATTTTTAGGCAGATTATAACCATCGGTAGTTCTCCAATAAAACTGAATTTTCCCTAATTCAACATCTTGACTCATATTGTGATTTTCTATTTATTTAAATTTCAAATAAGCATCTTTAATTACATCTGCCTGAAAAAACAAGTTTGGTCTGGCCAATATTCCTACCATTTCTAGGTTTACCAATTTCATCGCCTGTATTCTTTCTCTAATCGTATTAAGTGCACTGATATTATTAACACTAGGCATAGGAAACCCTTTGTCTAAAATTTCCGCTTTTGCAAACACTACCTTGGTGTTTTCAGAAGTAACTTTAAACCTAAATAGCTCATCGACAGCGATTTCTTCTAGTGTTTTTTCCGACTCCGAAATTTCTTTTTCGTTCATCAATAGTTCCAAACTGATAGGGTAATTTCCGTGTCGGGTAGCACCTTTACAATATGCTGTAAAGTTATTTAATCTGTACGTATTAAATCCTTTTTGGTAGCAAAAGAAATAATATAAATCACCCATGTCGAGGGGCTTATCTATTAGCATGCTAACTACTATAGTTTTTTGGGCTTTATTAAAAGGCAATCCTTTTAGATCTACATTTAACATCCGAGCCAAAATTGGCATTCCCCCAGACCAAACTAATTTAGCAATTCCATCTATAAAAACTTCTTTACCTTCATTTAATAGAACCGCCTGCTTGATTCTGTTATTATTAACCTTGACCTCTTTCAATTCGGTATTGGTTAAGATTTGAACATTCTGCTTTTTTAGGAGTGCTTCAAGTGCGTTTATTACCCGATACATGCCATATTTTTTGGGATAGAATGCTGTTCTCCCAGTCGACATTTGCAATGGCAAATTTCTTTGATCACTGTATGCCAGTCTATCTCTAAGCAGATCCGATTTAATTATGTCGTTGATTAGCGGGTCGTCGAACATGGCAATTCTGTTCATTGGTGTAAACAGGGTAGCCATATAATCTAATTCTTCGGCCGGCAGTTTGTGAATTTTCTCTAGGGACGGAATGTAGGTTTGGTTTGCCACATATTCGCCGAACCTCTTTGTTAAAAATGTTTTGGCATTTAACGAACTATCTGAATCGTTATTGATCGCATCACCCTGATCCAAGTTTTTAAAAAAGTCTGCAAAGGATTTTTCGCTTTGGACGTCATCTAAATTCCGAATATCAATATAAGGCGTATTGTACTGGAGGGTATTATTAAAATAAATCCCGGCTAAATCTCTGTACTTTCCTTCAAGCAATTGCCATTCGTCTGAAGGAAACAAGGAAAAAATTAAGTCATCTAATTCTTTTTCTCCAGTTTCGATTAAGTTGTGCATCCCATAATCAAACGAGCCATATTCTTCGCCATAATTAAACCTTCTAAGCAGTCCCCCTAATTCATGGTTTTTCTCAATGACGTAGGTGGTTGTGTTGGGGTTTTTCTTTGCTATTGCAAGTGCACTAATCAGCCCTGATATTCCCGAACCAACTACTATGTTATTTTGACTCAACATGTGGGCTTAACTTTTTAAATGCTGGAACGGAATTACGAAAGTATCAGGATACTCACTTAATAATTTTTCTGGTGTACAGCTGTACACTTCTGCGTTGTTTATTTGGGTATAATAGAAATATTCAGTATCTTCTGTTCCCCATCGTTTTTTAAACCTGTAAACTCCTTCTTGAGAGGCCCAGGTGCCTCCCCAATTCCATTTTTTATAACCAGCTTTGGATGCGTCTATCATCGCTTCAAGAATCAATAAGCTCAATGGCTGTTTGTTTCGGTGTTCTTCTACAATTACTGGAGAATAATACTCAACGGTGTTGTTATAGTAGAATAATAGCAATGCCGCAATTGTAACACCATTTTCCTCTGCAACATAAATTTTGTAATCGGTATTTGCTTCATACACATCGGTGTACAAATCAAAAAACAACTTGACTTTGGGTCTACCACCAATGGCTGTTAAGTTTTGTAAATGTGTTTCGTATAAGAAATCTGTTTTATCGTTGTCAATTTTTACATGAATATTTAGTTTCTGAGCTTTCCGAACCATGTTCCTCGTTTTGTGGTGAAACGAGGTCATTAATTGCTCGTCGTGATTCTCGCTGTATTCGATTTTGGTAAACTGCCCTATTCTAAAATCTTTAATGTTGTGTATAAACTTGTCTGAAGTGTCTCTACTATCCAATGGATTCGTGATAATCGTAGTTGAAGCGATGTCTTTATTCTCTGCAAAATGGGTGTTGTAAAAATCCAACGTAGCGTTAAATGATTCATCGTCGTTGGCTAAAATACAACCATTGCTGCCGTAGAAAGGTAATGAATTCACGACTGCTCCAATAGAGCCTGTCTTAATCATTAGAGGCAAAATTGCTTGAATTTTATTATCAGAATCAAGCGTTACTAAATAGTTTTCTTCATGGCCCAATAAACGCGTTATAAGCTCCCTGTATTTGAGCGTGTGATAGAACATCGCCTCGGGATGATTTTCAACAAACTCCTGGTATTGGGGTTGTAGCTCTTCGGTAAGATATACACAACTATTTTCACTCATTCACATAAACATTTTCAGGGCTGATAATTTCCTGATTTTTAAACAGTGTGATCGTATATTCATAGGGCATGTACGATTGATCTATTACTACCCGTTTTGTTAGTTTCTCTTGAACAAAATCATACAATTCTTTAACGTTTTGATGATAAGCTCCGGTTTGTTTAAAGTCAACATCATCTGTCATAAAATTAACTGACAAACACACATTCGTTCGGTTAAATAGAAATTCGAGAATTTCGAATACAATTTTCTTGTGCTCATTTTCGTCCTCAACATAAAGCATACTAAAGGCTCCTGATGAAATGATGTAATCATAGTTTCCTTTCACCTCTGTATGATGCGTAATCAATTGGAAACTCCGTAAAGGAAAGTTTCTTTTGTTCTCTGTTATAAAGTCGTCAACTATATCAACACCCGAATACTCGAATCTGTGCAAATAATTTTTATTTAAATAATCGATGGAATGTGCAAGACCACACCCGTAATCTAACAAGGTGAATTTTTCTTTTGTAATTTCTTTTGTCAACATTAAAAACCGTTCATCCAGTCTGCCCTTTGGCCAAAAGACAGATTTTGGTGAGTTCCCGTTTTCGGAAAATGATTTTTTATACTGATTTATTACTTCTTGCATTTGTTCTAGTCAATAATATTTTCTCCATTCAGGAAGATTCTGCACCACCATTCAAAACTCATAAATGACCAAATTAGTAACCTATGATTAATTCCATTGTTAATGTGTTCATTAACAATTTTCCGAATATACGCTTGGTTGATATAGGTAGAACTTGCTAAATATTCACCTAACAGTAATTCTTTCACGTATTCGGCATTTTCTCCTCTGTACCAGGATTCATCTGGAGCAGAGAATCCTTGTTTCTTTCGGTTAATAATTTCTTCCGGAAGAATGTCGAGCATCGCTTTTCGGAGAACATTTTTGCCGTCGTCGTATTCTTTGTATTTTTCTACTTTCCGCTCGTCATTCTCGTTAATTCGTTTAATCTTGTCTTCTAAATTTCCAAGCTTATGCTTGATAGGTATTTTTTGAGCAAAGTCTACTAAGTCGTTATCTAAAAATGGGAAACGTTCTTCTAATCCATTAGCCATCGCATATTTATCACCAACTACTAGTAGTCCAGATAAGAATGTCTTGATTTCGAAATACAAAGAATTACCAATATGCTCTTCTGGGGAGTTGTATTTTAAATTATCGTTAAAGGTAAAGACACGTTCAAAAACCTTCTTAGGACTTTCGATATCAACATCTTTTAATACCATTTCTGTGAACAATTCTTTTTTATCATCATCCATTACCAACCGTTGCCAAAACCCATAATATTGTTTGAAAAAAGAGTCTTGATCAAGTGAGTCAAATACGCGGTAGTACCTCCATGGATAGCCACCGTATAGTTCATCGCCTCCTGTCCCTTGTAAGCAAACTTTAACAAATTTTGATGCCAATCTTGAAATGTAATAATTTGGGTAGCTCATACCCATCCTAAGGTCTTCTAGGTGGTAAACGGTTCTTGGTAGGGACCATGATAAATCTTTCGAGTTAATTACTTGTTCGTATTGTTCAGTACCAAAATGGCTAGCCATTAATTCGGCATCCCGTCGTTCGTCATAGTTAGACTCTACTCCTGTAACAGAATTCATGTCGAAACCACATGTAAACGTTGCCAATCTGTCTAAATGCTCGCTGGCTACAGCCGCAATTGAGCCTGAGTCCATTCCGCCAGATAGATATGAGCCAACTGGTACATCTGAAATCATTTGACGAGTAATAGCTTGCTTAAATAGCTTCTTCGTGGTTTCTTGCGCCTCTTCGAAAGTCATGTCTTCATCGGGCTGGGTGAAGTCGTAATCCCACCAGGAGTCGTGAATCAATTCTTTAGTGTCACTATTAATTACAACTGTGTTGGCTGGGGGCAACATATTTACTCCTTCGAATAAAGTGTTATAAGAAAACAGGTTTTGGAAAGTAAAGTATTCGTTTAATGCCTTCGGGTTCACTTTTACTGTAAAATCGGGATGTGCAATAATTGCTTTTATTTCTGACCCGAATACAATAGAACTCCCGTTGTACCAATAGTAAAGCGGTTTAACCCCAAATCTATCACGGCTTAATACCAATTCTTTCTTCTTAGTGTCCCAAGCAGCAATGGCGAACATTCCGTTTAATTTTTCGAAAAAAGTGGTTCCAAATTCAGCCAAGCCTTCCACGAGTACTTCTGTGTCGCTAGTAGAAACAAAGTTGTGACCAAGAGCTTTTAACTCTTGTTTAAGCTCTAAAAAATTGTAGATACAACCGTTAAAACTAATAATCCACCTGCCGTCTTTAGACGTCATCGGCTGACTTCCTTTTGCCGACAGGTCTAAAATAGAAAGCCTTCTGTGTGCTAAAGCGATGCTATCTTTTATATAGTAACCTTCACCGTCGGGGCCTCGATGTTTAATAGCGTTTGCCATCTTCTTCAAGTTATTTAAAGAAAACGGTTTACCATTTAGATTATAAACACCAGCTATCCCACACATCTATAGTGCTTTTATTTTTGCCACTACATATTCGTAATCTTCTTTTACCATCCTATTGTGTAAAGGTATAGCCATAGAAAAGTCATTTGCAGCTTTGGCACCGGGGAAGTCATTTGATTCGAGATGCATTAACTCTTTGTAATAGTTCAGCATATGAACCGCATGTGTTCCTGGTCTAGTTGAAATACCTTTTTCTTGCAGTTTCTCCATTATATTATTTCGAGAAAATGGAGCCCTGTTTTCATCTACAAAAACAACAAATGACTGCCAACCTGGTTTATAGTCATTATTAAGTTCAGGTAGATTTAACCAACCTACGTCCTTCAACTCTTTTTTGTAATAGTTAGCCCAGCTATCTCTTTCATTGATAAACCGGTCTAATTTTTTTATTTGAACTACGCCTACAGCGCCCTGAAGGTCTGTCATTCGGTAATTAAACCCTAACATATTAAAGTCTGGGAGCATGTACGGTTTTGCTCCATGGTGCCTTCGCTCCTCAGAAATTTCAGCTCCATGATTTCTTAGTTTAGATATCTTATCTGCTAGCGCATCATCATTCGTGGTTATCATTCCACCTTCTCCAGTAGTTATTGATTTTCTGGGATGAAACGAAAAACACCCCAAATCGCCCAAACCTCCAGCAAATTTTCCTTTGTATTTTGCTCCCGCAGCACAAGCAGCATCTTCAATTAAAGGGATTCCATTTGCGACATTCTTGATAGCATCCATATCAGCACATAGTCCAAATAAATGGACAGGAATAATTGCCTTTGTTCTAGACGATATTTTGTCTTTTAATTTATTTGGGTCGAGGTTAAAAGTTGAAGTATTAACGTCAACAAAGACTACTTTAGCACCACAATACAATACTACATGTGCTGTTGCGACCCATGTAAAGGCCGGCACAATTACTTCATCACCCTTACCAACGCCGATGGCCACCAACGCAAGGTGTAAAGCAGTCGTTGCACTTGTAACAGCAAAGGCGTGTTTCACTTCGTGCTTAACTGCGAATAATTGTTCAAACTCCCTTACTTTCGGACCAGAGGTGATCCAACCGGTCATTAAAGGCTCTTTCGTTGCTTGCCATTCTTCTTCTCCTGTAACTGGAAGAGAAATTGGAATGTTTCGTTGCTTAGTGTAGTCCATTATGAAGTTGTTATGCGTTGTCGATTCCTTGATGGACCCTCCAGTCGATTAATTTCTGTAACCCTTGTTCTAGCGTGTAGTTGTATTTAAAATTAATTTCTCGTTCGGCTTTCTGTCTCGAGCCAATTCTGTTTTGTACTAATTGGCGAGCATCATCTTCGGAGTAAGGCACATACTTTACCTTCAATTCAGATTTTTTTAATGCCAAAATAGTATCACACAGCTCTTTTATACTAGTTTGAACTTCGGTGCCAACGTTGTAATATCCAAGTTTTACATCTGACTCTAATGCCGCAATGTTAGCTCTTGCTATATCTTCTGCATAAATAAAGTCATAAGCTTGTGATCCGTCTCCATTAATAACTGGAGCTTCATTTGCCTCAATTTTGTTCAGCATAATTGGAACAACACCACTATATACAGCGTGCTGATCTTGTCCCGGCCCATAAACATTCATATATCTAAGACTGACAACTTCTAGCCCATACCGGTCGTTGAAAGCGGTACACATCGCTTCACTAGCAATTTTTGTTGACCCGTAAAAATTTTTGTTATTGAAAGGGTGATCCTCAGTCATTGGAACTTGGACGGCATCACCATATACAGAGGCTGAAGATGAGGAAATCAATTTTTTAACCTTATGCTTAACAGAAGCTTCCAATACATTGAATGTTCCCGTAATGTTAACATCGAATGCTGTGCGAGGAAAGTCTTTGCAGTGCAGTAGCCACATTGCTGCTAAATGAAATACGTAATCTACTCCCTCCATTGCTTTATCGAGCACATCTATTTCTCTAACATCACCACCGTATGCATAAATCGAACACCTTTTATCTAACAAACTATCTGAAATGTTGTCCATTTTCCCCCGAGAGAAGTTATCATAAATAATTACTTCCTTAACGGGATGCTTTAACAGTTCTGCTATTACAAACCC
>TARA_B110000046_G_scaffold41162_1_pt1 | contig 11686 bp, 10 predicted proteins | sample TARA_B110000046 | Tara Oceans TARA_B110000046 (sample SAMEA4397157) | marine metagenome | biome: Polar Biome; feature: [DCM] deep chlorophyll maximum layer (ENVO:01000326); material: water (ENVO:00002006), including particulate matter (ENVO:01000060) such as... | depth 40 m
CTAAAAAGTTCAATGTTGGAGATTTTATTTAAACTGAAGCTATCTAGGCCTTTAAGAATTCCTTTTCGAGAATTAAATGAATCTGATTTCCATACTTGTTTCTTTCTAAGATATTTCTGTAAGTGTCATCAAAATCTTTCATAAGTTGCTTAATCTCTGAAGTAAAAATCAATTCGTTATTTAACTTATCACTCCATTCATTTAAAAAATTATCCCCACCAACGATACCTGTTGTTTTTGGTACGCTCGTTAGATGCCAATTGAGATGGTTTATAAAACTATAATTTTGTTTTGTGAATATTTTTTGCTTTAAAGATGGTAATGCTGAAATAAATTTTCTCATCGCTTTTTCAGTGAAATAATTTATGGCATGCTCGTCATAAAAAAATCTCTTAAATGCTAAGTTTTGAAATCCGTCTTTTATAAAATCATTTAAGTTTGGTGTAATTAAAATTATTTTTCCCCCCTCCTCCAAAAGATTTAATAATCGCTCAAAATAATTAACTGGATTTGGGATATATTCTAAAACATAAAAAAGAAAAACTTTATGAAATTTTTTTCCGCTTTTTTCGCATTCATCAAGGGATTCAAAGCAGCTGATTTTTAAGAAATTATTCACATAAGTTGCTCGATTTTTGTTCAATTCAATACCATAAGGATTGGCTCCCTTATCTTTTAATAATTTTAAAAAATATCCCCAACTACAGCCAATTTCTAATATATTTTTATCATTATCACTATTTTCAAAATATTCTTCTATATAAGTTAAAGACTGTTTTGTCCCATTAATAAAATCTTTTTCAACCGGAGGGATGTCTAGGCCGGCTGACTTAAGACGGGACTCATCAAGATGATCTGCTGCTAAATCTTCAGAGGGATCCTTATCAAAAAAATCAAACTCACAGCTTGAGCAGCTAGAGAGCACCATTATTTTTCCGCTTCTTACTTCTATTTCAGAAGTACTTGAAAGTTCCCCACATATGGGACATATATTATCCATTGACCAATCAATTTTTTTGTTCCTTTATCCAGTTATGCATACTTTCTAATCCTTTTTCAAGATTATATTTCGGAAAATAATTTAAATTTTCCTTGATCTTAGTTAAATCAGCATAACACCCCATCATGTCCCCTGGAGTCCCCGAAAGCTCTTCTATTTTAACCAAATCTGATTTTCCCAAAACTTTGGCTATGGATAAAATAAGATCTTCATATGTTGTTTTGTGTCCGGAACCTAAATTGTAACTTTGATTATAAATACTTGAATGTAAGCACAAATCCCAGCCTTGAATTACATCATCAACATGAATTAAATCTCTGAATCTATTTAATTTCCCTTTAACTTGAACAATATCTTGTTTTAATAACATATTCATAAAAATACCTACCACTCCTTGATCTGGCTTTGTAATGTCTTGTCCTGGGCCATAGACATTAAACATTCTCAATGCATTCCAATTTATCCCTTTTTGTTGAGCATAGGTTCTCATCAAATGCTCTCCTGCTAACTTAGATGTTGCATAAACTGATTTTGGTAAAAATTCAGTTTGCTCATCTAACAATTCTTTTTCAGGATGATCTCCATAAATAACAAAAGAAGATGCAAATAATAATCTATTGGTTTTTAAGGCTATACACCAATCTATAACATTAAGCGTCCCTAAAATATTAATTTTTATGTCAACATCTGGAATTGAAAAGGATTTTGGCCCCGACGATTGAGCTGCCAGATGGAGAACCACATCTATATCATCAAGCTTTAAATTATCAATAAATGTTCGTTCTGTAATATCAGCTCTGACGATTTCACATTTTGGATAATTTTTTGGTGTCCTACTCTCGGGATGTTCTAAAACAACAACTTCAATGTTTTTTGACTTGAAATGGTTGACCATTTTAGCACCAATGAACCCAAATCCTCCAGTTATTACTATTTTATTAACCATATTATTATTTAGCTAGAAATTCTTTAGTTGCCACAACAAATCTTTCCATCAACTCTACAGGTCCTATTGTAATTGTTATATATTTATCTCGTGATCCCGACCATGGCCCCTTAACATATATTTCTTTGTTTTTTAGGAAATCAACAAACCTCTTTGCCCTGTTTACATCTTTCATATCCAATAACAAATAATTCCCATTTTTACCATGTGTTGGAATATCAAGGGCATGAAGTATCTTTTTCAAAGAATCTCTTGAAGAAATGACTCGTTCATTATATGGCTTTACAATACTGTCATAATTATCTAAAAGGTATTCTGCTACCGCATTAGTAAGAGAATTACTTTCATGAGCTAAACGTGTTTTTGACAGCACAGACATATTATCTTCATTTGAGATCAAATACCCCAACCTTATTGATGGTACTCCGAACCCTTTTGAAAAAGTTCTTGTGACAACAACATTTTCAAAGTCTTTTATTAAATCTATTCCACTATCACACCCAAACATATAATATGCCTCGTCGATAATGAAAAGACAGTTTTGTGCTAAAGTCTTCTTTGCAAACTCCCTCAATTCGTTAATGGTAAATGCACTTTCGACAGGCTGATTCGGATTAGGTAAGAAAAAAACTGTTGGCTTTTTATCCAAGAATTCCTCAAAAGCCGGAAAATTAAATTCCAAATTTTTAGTATATTCTATCTCATCTAAAGTCACCTGAAATAGCTTTGAATATACATTATACATGGCATAAGTAGGAGATGCAACACCAACGAGATCTCCAGGTTCAGTCATGACCTCAAAGATGGTTTTTAATCCTCCATCTATCCCAGATGTCAGCATTATTTGTGACTCAGGTATATTGTGAAACTTAGATAATTTTTTATAAAGGTTAGATGATTCAGGATAAACACTTAGGAAATAATCTGGTTTTTCTGAAAATATTTTAACTAGTAATTCTTTACCCCATGCATCTACTTTTTCATTTCGATCAAGTCTCAAACCGGTATCAAGGTTTCTACCTTCTGATACCCTCATTCTCATTATTCTTGTTAAAAAATTTTTTCTATTAATAAACATTTATTTGAATTTAAAATTTATATTATTGCTTGGTTTTTTAAATTAATTAGCCACTAGGAATTCCTCAACTCTTTTTTTATCATCTTCAATGTCTATGGAATAGCTCTTATGAATGGTCGGAATCATTTTAACCTTAATTCCATTTTCTAAAACACGCATCATGTCGACAGATTCAGTGATTTCAAGTGGTGTTGGAGGCATATTAATATATTCTAACAAGAAATCCCTAGTAAATGATATTACGCATACTTGCTTTCCCATAGGAACTCGAGTAGATTTAGTTCTTGTTGGAATTGGTTCTCTTGAAAAATATAAGGCGTTTGAATTAAGGTCACAAACTACCTTAATACAATTCCTGTCTTCAAATTCATCAACGCTCTCAATCTTACCTAAAAGATTGGTTACTTTAATTGAAGCGTCTGAGAGTAGCGGTGAGATGGATTCAACTATCATCTCAGAACATGTCATTGGTTCATCTCCTTGTATCATAACAACAATATCATAACCTATATTATTCTCCTTTTCTAATATCCCAAGGGCTTCAGCACATCGATCCGAAGCACGTTCATGATGGGAGCCTGTCATTACAGCTTTTCCTCCTATTGAATTTATATAGTTCATAATCTCCAGATCACAAGTGGCAACAACTGTTTCTGTGAGAATTTTACATTCTGATACTCGCTTATAAACATGACCAATCATGGGCGTACCTAATAAAAGTGTCATAGGCTTTCCTGGAAACCTGCTACTACCCATCCTTGCCGGAATCAAGGCTAAAATCTTTTTCATACATTACATTTAATTTAAAGGGTTGATTATTGAATTATTTAAAAAGACCGCATCAATGGAGTATGCAATGAACTGATAATTATTATTTATTTTTTCTTTCAATTCCTTCTCGTCTGGTATAACAATATGAATCCCTAGAGGTATTGATTTTTCCAAACATGCAATTCTAATTCTTTTTAAAGCATTTAAATAATCTGGATGATTAAATTGTGAAGTTAATCCCATAGATGCAGATAAGTCATAAGGCCCTATAATAATGGCATCTAGATCTTTCACATTTAAGATATTTATTATATCATTAACGGCATTAATATTTTCAATCTGAGCAATGATCAATGGATTTTGTGCCTCTTTTAAATATGTATCAAAATATTTTCCATAAAGGTTTGCTCTGGAGAAGCCAACTCCTCTTCTTCCGTTTGGAGGCCAGCAACTATCATTTATTATACTTTCTAATTGTTTTGCAGATTCAATCATTGGAATAATTATTCCTCCAGCTCCCGCATCTAATGCATCTTTAGCTTCTTTGGCATTTCCAATGGCAAGTCTAACTAAGGGTACTGTACCCCCCAACTCTATAGCACGAAATATATTTGGTAATTGAGCCGTGCTCATAGACCCATGTTCTATGTCAATTGCAATCCAATCGTAACCAGCATCCCCAATTATTTCAGCAACAGCAGTACTAGGAATTTGCATCCAAGTTCCAAGGGTGACTTCTCCTCCCTTTAGTTTAACTCTTATTTTTTTTATCTCAAAACTTCTATTGTACATCTTTAAAATCATAAATACTTAAACCCTTATAGTTTTGAAAACTATTGAAATTTTCAGTAGTTCTCCTAAGTAAAAACTCTATTCCACATTCTTTGGCTGCCAAGTAATCTGCCTTTGAATCACCAATCATTAGCGCTTCTTTTGTATCAACTCCATATAATGACAAAGAAAATAACATTGATTCAGATTTGAGTGATGGTGCCCCAAATATTTTGGAAAATGGTTCCTTAATTGAAAGTTGACTAACTATTCTCATGATTTCATCAAAAGGCGTTGCGGTAACCAAAATATTATGCTTTTCAATACCATCAAATATTTTCAAGGCTTCTAATACTCCAGGAATCCATTGGGATTCAACTACTCCTTTCTCCACCTGTTTTGCAAACAAGTTGATATATCTTTCAATATTTTGCTTACTTGGTTCAAGACCTACCCAATCTAGATAAATTGGTATTTTGTTAAATCTTGACATTCCTCCATTATCCAAATGATGATTGACTATATTATCTTGAATTTTCTGATCAACATTCAAGAATAAACTTCGAAAAGCTTCCGTTTTTACTCGAACAGAATCTTTAATAACACCATCAAAATCCCAAAAAATTATCCTTTTTTTATCAAATAAATTTATCACTTCCTAACCCAAATTTGATTAAAAGTTGCCCTAAATTCATCTATTTTTTCTACAACCTCAGAGTGAACTTTTTCACTTAAAATTAAACCACTTTCTTTTAATATGCGATGCGAAACAGCTCCTTGCTCTTCGAAATCATCATTGATCTCTATAATCACAGCCTTTACACTTTTTAGAACTTCTCTTCCTCCTCCCAAAATAATATGCTCAATACCGTCTACATCCATCTTAATATAATCTGGCATTGGAATATTAAGCATATCAACCGCATCATCCATCGATATCCCCAAAGTTTGATATTCAAAAACTTTTTCAAATATCCCGTTTTCTCCAATTGGTTTTCCATCATGTCCAATAGCATCAGATCCAAAAGTTGATAATGCTCCTCCCCAGTCAGTAGAAGTAAGATGAAGTTTATTGATCCCTATTCCCCCTGTTAAGGGTAACGGAACTATTATTATCTGTTCAGACAAATTATTAAGAAACGTATTCCTTGCAAGTAATTCCAAATTAAATATTGATGGCTCAAAAGCGCATACAGTGCAATTACGCGCTTTTGCAGCATAAATTGAATATAATCCTACATTAGCTCCTATATCCCATAGAACCGACCCTCGAGCTAATCCATCTATCCAGATTAACATCTCAGGCTCTTTAGTGGAGTATGTTTCCACTCTCCAACGATTTAATGAATTTGGGACAGTCAAAATTAAAGTCTTATCTCCATGTGATACCGAAACACTACGACTCATAGCTAATTTCGAAACATAATCCATTATTACGCGTCCTATACGCATCTTGTAGAAAGTTTTAAAAAAGAAATCAGCAAATATTTTTAATCCATTAATAATGTTCTTCATCGCAATTTTTTAATCTTTAACTGTCTGTATTAATTTGTCATCCTTTTTTGAATAAACTAGCTTTTTTATCCCTGCTTCAAGCCAATGATTTATCCTTTAAAGCTTTAACTTAAATGGTATAAAACATCTCATTGAAACAAATCACAAAACTACCGGCAAAAGTACAACTAAAAATAAATTTGCTCTTAAATTAATTTAGTAAAAAATAAGAATGTTGTTTGATGAATCTAACTTGTAACGTTTTTAACCTCTTCAATTAATTGTAACAATCCTTGACCTAAATCAACATGCATAGGTGGTATAAATTTTCTCCCCAATTTAGTGTTGTATGCATACGGCGTTCTTACGTAATGACCAGCGTAAGGTAAATTTTGAAATTCAACTTTTTTCTGTATCCCCATTATCTCTGAAAGCATTTTAAGCATATCTATAACTTTTAGCGCTTCATGCCCGGTCAACACTACATGCTCGTTTTTAAATTCTTCTCCTAGAGCAATTACACTTGCCCTTGCTGCATCTTCAACATGGATATACTCTCTTACTGATTCAATATTCCCTTCATACTTAACAACACCGGTAGTTAATGCGTCCTTTACTATTCTCCACAAACCATTGTGTGCGTCCGAACGCGGCCCGTACAAAGAGCCATACCTTAGTATCGTATAATCTAAACCAAAACACTTTTGATATTCTTCAACATAGCTTTCTGAAGCCTGTTTGCTGCATCTATAAAAGCCCCCCTCTCTGCTGTGTACATATACAGAACTCGCATAAACATACCGCTTTACTTGGTTTATCTTGCAAGCCTCTAATAACTGTACATTACCCATAATATTAATTCGTACGGTCTCTATTGGTTTTAATATTGCATCGTTTAGATCTGCGATTGCTGCAAAATTATAAACACCGTGACAATTCTTTGTATGTTCGAATAATAATTCCTGGTCTAATATGTCTCCGATTATCATTTCCTGGTTTTCTTGAATCCATTTTGATGCGTATCGATCTAATATCTTTACGTGGTATCCTGCATCCAATAAGGCATCCGCAACATGGCTCCCTAGAAATCCTGAACCTCCAATTACTAACACAATTTTATTTTCCATAAGCTGATTTACTTTCCTTTTAAAAAAGAAGATTATCTCATTTTTATTTAATGTATATCTATTTGAATGTGAACGCTTTACCTTTTAAGTTAAGTTGTGAGACATTTCAAACACTATGCCTTCTTTAATGTCATTCCATTTTTATTGATCTATTGTGAATTTAACAATGTTTTGAACAATGTTACCCATTCGTTAGTCCATTTTCTATCTACTCTTAAAGCGATATCATAAAATGCTTTTCTTGCCTCTAAAACCTCAGTATTACACCACCATTCCTCAACATTACTCCAAATATTATTTATGTGCTCTGCGGCCTCTAATGGATTCGTGAAAATAATTTTTGCTGCTTTAAGTTGATTCACAATATCATTCGTTTCTTGAATCAATTCAAAATAATCGTTTTTATAAAGAAGTATTGTCGGCTTTCCGCTTGCCATTGCTTCTGAAAAAGTTGTTTGCGGATAAGTACAAATTATTATTCTGCTCTTATTGAGTATAGAATAATAATTAGACTGATCATCAACATGTTTTACTCCTAACTCTTGAATGTATCTTTCTTTCATATTCCATCCCATATCAACATATGGTCGAATTTTTATTTTCTTTTTTATATTACAATTAACATTTTGACAAAAAGTCACTACTTGATTTAGACATAATATTGATTGAAATGATATCGGAGCAGCCTCTGCTCTATAGGCATATCTTGAACTTTCATAACCAAGGATCGTGCATAAATCTCCACTACCCACGTTTAACCTTCGAAGATGTTTTTTCAAAGGAGGAAGTTGTTTTTGTTGAGAATTGAAAGGCTTAAACCAAGTAATGTAGATATCCGAGCAGTCCTCCTCCCTATATAAATTACAAAATAAAGATGGGAAAGCGCCACCATGATGACTTAAAACTAATTTCTTCCCCCTTGAAACCATTTCCCCTGCCCAAATTTTGAAAGAATCATCATTATGATGCGAAATTGAAGTGAAAATAACTTTAGGATTATATTTGAGCTTATCAACTCTAGCTATTATGGAACTATAATTTTCAAGATAAGAACTGGGCATATCATGATAAATTCTATTTGAAAGGTAATCAGTGAATTTTGATTTGGAATGTATTACTATCTTTTTATTTCTCAAGGAAAAATCAAATATTGAATTATCAAATATTGAATTATCGAATATTGAATTATCAAGTCTAGGCAGTTGCTTCAACAAATAATTAAGTTTAAAAAATTTATTAAGGGAGAAATAACTTCGGTAAAAAAAAACTTCGTTATCTCGTGTAATTGGTAATAATAAATTATTTATTAGCGATATTATTTTACTGACAACCCCTTTTTTAATCTCACCTTTTTTTTCTTCTGTTTTTATATCTTGAAACTTCACGTCAATAAATGTTGTCTTTTCGCTATAATACTTTTCGATTATGTCCAAAAAAATCTCATAGTTCCAGTGATCGGTTTGGTAACTAACTTCACAATCTCTGATATCTCTTGGTGGTCTCATTTTAAAATTCTCCACTCCCCTCACAGTTGAAAAATTCTTATCTGATTCATAAAATGATCTTAAAATCTCCCATCTATCAAAAATTTTGGGAAGATAAATTGCTAACCAGGGACCTAGTATTAAAGTCCAATATGATCTCGGTCTTTTAACATTATGTATTCCATTCAATTCAAATGAAAGCTGATTTAATATCTCATCATAGATATTTTTTAAATATTCATGATCTTTTTTTAATTTCTTCCTATCATCCCAATGATAGGAAGAAATTCGGTGACTTGTTTTCTCCCAATATTCATGATCTTTATATTTCTTACACCAATGACCCAATAAAACTTTTGAAAAGGGCTGTGAAACAAATGTTTCTTTTATCCCAGTGGTGATTAGTAATTCTTTAGTCACAGCAGTTTTAATTTTGATAAAAGAGGTCCCAATTTATTCTTTATCAAATGGTGTAGCACTTGTCTTGTATTTGGATTTATTAAATAGAACATAAAAGAGGAAAATATTATAATTAGGCCTCCAATAATCACTACTTTAACTAAACTAATAAAGCTTTTTTCTGAGCCAACATTCCAAAGATTTGTTGTAATATATAGCAGAGTTAATAACATAAATAATGGGCCAATTAATTGGATAAATATTCTCAACAATAGATTCATAAGTGGAAAAGATATTATTTTATGAAAATAATATAAATTGATAACCAAGCTACAAAAAAGTGTCATAATTTTAGCTAATGGTAAACTGATCATACCAAACTGTAAGTTTAATAAAAGATAAAAGACCCCATATAAGAATGGTAATGATAGAGAGCTTACCAGTAAAAATCTATACTTCTCTTTAGCTATTGCAATTAAATTGAGCGGGCCAGTTATAAATGAAAAAAAAAGACCCGATATTAATATCTTAGCAATTATAATTGACTGTATAAAATCACTTCCAACCCATGAATAAATAATCGGCTCCATTAATATTATAAGACCAACGGGAAAAATAATGCTTAACGGAATTGATAACTCTACCAATTTTGAGAAATAAATATTCATTTCACTTTCTCTTCCCAACCCCCTTAAATGATTGAATTTAGTTTGAAATGGTGCAAAGAATGCGCTCATGATAGTTCTAGTAAGAGTCAGCATCGTAAGGCCAACTGCAAATAAACCTACAGTTTTTGGATCATAAAGCTTACTAACATATAGAGGATCACTTTCATAGTATAAAATCCATGATATACTCGTAAGAATTGATGTTAATGCCATCTTTTTTGTTAGAGCAAATACATTGGAATTAAATTTTAGACTAGTTAGCACTAGTTTAAAATTGTAGCTATACCGCTTTCTAATTATAAAGTATATAATAATCAATGAAAAAAACGATATTAACTGCATAAAAACCACATAATTAATAATTTCATAGTGCCCTTCTCTGAAAAAATAAAAAGTGGAAAGTATATTAATCACATTACCACAAATGATAACTCCTTGATAAAAGTATTCTTCTATTCGAATTGCGAGAATTGCTGCAAAATATCTTTGAAATAAAATCAAAGGAGATGAACAAATAAATATCAGAATGAAATTTTTCACCAAACTCAAATCTCTATTTGCGAGCTCATTAAATAGAATAGAAGGATTGAAATAAATGAATATTAAAAATCCGACATAAATAATTAATGCACAAAGTAAAATAAAGTGTGCAAATGAAAGAATTTCTATTTCAAGCTTTTCATTGCCCAAAGCATATTTCTCAGCTGCAAACTTTTGCCCCGCCCCTAGAAAGCCCAAATCAGCATATGATAAGAAGACAAAAACAGATGTCACCACAGTATAAATACCATATGATCCAATGTCAGAGGATATTTTTGGGATCACTACAGCATATGAAGATAGTGATATTATTATCCCCGAGAATTTAACAAAATAAGTCTGAAGTAGTTTATTTGAGAACAAGGAATAATATTTAACCTGAAAAAATATCTTATTATTTTGTGTCTACTCTTTTTATTAGCTTATGTTTTTCTAACTTTTTTATGATATCTACGATTACAAAAAAATTTTCATCCAATAAATTACTTAGATCTATTAAATCTAATTTACCGTCTATATAGGCCAATATATTCACAAGTGTGTCAGAATCATCATTACTTGAAATATTATAAAGCCCTCTTTTACCTAATTGAGGTTCACAATGAATCAACGGCGTGTAGACTACATTATCTTCAATTACATTGATAATCTTTTTATAAATCTCAAATGACCCCAATAACCCTTGCACAGAAATAAAATCAAGGTTATCTAAGGATGTATGATATTCATAATAGGTACCATACTTTGATCTCATTACAGAAACCACAGGGAGATCAATCAATGGACTGCAATATTGTCGTTCATCACTTCCCCTTTGTAAAAAGCTATATTCCTTGTAATCATCTACATAGCTGTTTAAGGCATACTTTGCTACCTTATCAGCATAGGTAACCCCAGTTCTTGAAGGAAGAAAAGAATAATTATTATTATCACCAACACATGTTACAACAAATCCAGCTTTTAAATTTTTTTTTAATTTTTGCCAGTTCAAATTTAAATATGCTATTGAACCGATTGTTTCCGGGATAAACAAAATTCTATAAGTGTACCTTCGATCTTTAAAAGAACCAATAAGTTGAGCTAATGCTGCAGTTAGAACTATACCTGAAATTTCGTTATTTGCCATAGAAGGATGACAGATATATGTAGATAGCAAAATCTCTTCTTCTGATTTTCCTGGTATTGTAAGTTCTCCAAAATCTAATTGCCCTTTAAAAAAACTACTCTTAATTACAACATGATATTTTATGTCTTTAAGGTCCAACCTTTGCTCATGCGCTAAACTAAATCCCCATTTTTTACTATAATAAGAAGTTAAATAAGGTATTGCATTTGGCTGCTGAGGTATAGAATGGAGATTTTTATCAAGCTCATCAAGTGTCATCCAGCAATCTACCGGTCTAGAATA
>TARA_B110000046_G_scaffold185172_1_pt1 | contig 11685 bp, 12 predicted proteins | sample TARA_B110000046 | Tara Oceans TARA_B110000046 (sample SAMEA4397157) | marine metagenome | biome: Polar Biome; feature: [DCM] deep chlorophyll maximum layer (ENVO:01000326); material: water (ENVO:00002006), including particulate matter (ENVO:01000060) such as... | depth 40 m
TCTAAAAAGGGAAATTAATTAAGTTCGCTTTTTGCAACGGTCTTATTGTATTCGCAAAAAGACAAAGCATTAAGAAATGGTTGGTTTGACAATTGGTTAGAAAATAATCAAAAATTTTCTCAAGAAGAAATATTGAAATTTCATCAAGATTCAGAAATTGGAACTCCTGAAAATTCCTTGAAAATGAAACGCTGGTATGTAGAAACAGTGAGTATTACTTCTGTTAAGAAGACGAACAAAATCATTGCGTTCAATTATGAAAAAGTTTTTTAATAAAAAGCAAAAGCAATAAGGGTTACAAGTATAGATCCGATAGTGGAAATAAATAAGAAAACCACATTCACTAAAATAAATTTTATAAACGTTTTAAGAGGCCCTTGTTTGTAAAAACCCTTCATGGCCAAATATAAATACACTAAAAAGAGCAGTAGGAAAACGGCTATTATGTAGTCTTGTCCTTTAAAGTAATTGAGAATATAAAACAACGTTAATAGTAAGAAAAATACGGTTTGCGTATGAAACACAAACACTAGATGTTCTACATAGGTATATTTTCTTCTAAGATAAAATAGTTTTAATGACAATGTAAATAAAGGAAGAAAAATAAATAACGAAATAGAAATATATGAAATTATTTGATTGGTAAATTGTTTCTGATTTTCAGTGCTATTTCCTATTTTATTTACTGCTTGAAACCTGCTATACATAAATCTGTTAAAAAATGTATGTGTTGTTTTTAGGTTATCTAGAGCTCTTTCAATTTCTACCTCAGGGTGTTTTTTCTGATACTCATAATATTTTTTTGCGTCTGGAAAAAAACTTAATTGCAAATTTGCTCCAGCACTTGAACTCTTTTTTATAGAATCTGGATGTATGGCACGAGTACTTTCTAATAATTCTTTTCTGACTAAGGAGTCCTTTTTTTGGAATGCATCATCAGTTTGATCGTTTATGCTTTTTTCGCTTGCTGTTTTACCTGTTCTTAACTCTTTAAATGTATCATAACTTTCTGTTGCTCCTATAATCAAAAAAAAGAGTACAGAAATGGTTAAGTAGAATCGAAACGGATTGGCATAACGCTGCCTTTTCCCATCAATATAATCTCGAGAAACTTTTCCTGGTTTGGTTAATAGAGGGATAAAAGTTATCCAAAATTTCGAATCCCAAGAAATAAAACCGTTAAAAACTTCTTGAATAAAACTTTTAAAAGTAATTCTGTTTGCTTTATTTGCTTGTCCACAATCTGGGCAGAACTTTTCTTGTCCATAAAATGGATGTCCACAATTTAAACATGCTGGATCTTTAATTTTTGGCACTTTATTTTTTATTTTTTTTAGTTTGATAAGATTGGTGTTGCGAGTTGAAAGGTTGGTATAAATACTTTAAATTCTTCAAAAGTTTCAATATTTTTCATGGTGTAATAACCTTTCATAGCACCCATTTTAGATTCTAAAAAACATCCAGAACTATAGGTGTAAATATCATTAGGGCGCAAAACGGGTGTTTGTCCAACAACTCCTTCTCCCTTCACAATTTCTGTAATGTTTAAAGAATCAAATATTTTCCAAAAACGATCTGTTAATTGTACGGTTTCAGATGACTTATTTTCAATAGTTATGAAATAAGCGAAAATATAATACAACCTATTATTTCTATAACTTGTGCCATTATATTTTGTTTTTACTGAAATCTTAATTCCTTTTGTAACTTGTTGAATCATTACAGTAAATGTAGCTTTTTTGTTTAAAAACTACAAATCAAAATTTCAGTTATCTATTTTGATTGTAAAAACCAGCGCCAATTCCTATAACTCTATCATACAAACCACCAAAAGGTTTGTAATAAACGATTACAGTGTATTCATTTTCAGTTTGAAAAAACGTACCATTAATTTCGTTGGTATCTACCGTTCCATTTTCATCAACTGTAGCAAAAGTGTAATTATAAAAACCTTGTTTTAGTAAAATTTGTCCTTCATAGCTATTATCTTCAAAATTGTAAAACAGTTTATTTTCTTTCTCAATTTTAAAATTATTGAAGGCTCCATAGACATAGATGTCTTTGTCTACAACTGGCTTGTCGGCATTTAAAGTAAAATGCATCATTGCATAATCTGCTTCAGTATTAGAGTTATTTGCTTCTAAAGTTCTTATAACAAATTGCCCGTTAATATCAGGGTTGTAAGTATAGTTTCTGTTTGGATTATAAATAGAGGGATATAAATAATGATGAAAAATAGCTTTCATTTCTATTTTTACCACATTCAAGCTTTTATTTCTGATGAATTTGCTATCAAAATTTAAATATTCATTTCCTCCCCAAAAATTAGTTTTGTTAGCATAGGTATACTTAAGTTGGTTTTGTTTGAAAAAGGTAGGTTTTAAATTGGTGAGTTTTTCATTCCAGTTTTCATTTTTTAACAAAACAACATTTACTTCTTGCGCAGGATTATTGATTCTTAAGTTTGGATGGTTTATTGTAAATTCGACTGTTTGTTGTGTATTTATTGTTTTGGTATTTCTGCTTCTAGAAACTTCAACTCCGATTATTGCTGCATTTTCATAGAGAACAACTTTTCTTGAAAAAACAACTTCATCGGCATCATTTAAAACAGAAACCAGATAATTTCCGCTTTTGGTAATTATAGAATTTACATTGGGAATTTTTAAAGCATAATGTGTGTAATTTTGAAACGTGCTAAAAGAATTGGTCACATCGATAATTGAATTCTGGTCAAAACCATCTATAAACTGACTAGAAAGCAACCTGCTTTTTTTCCAATCATGTGTCATGTGTTCAATTTTATATTGGTAGTCTTTGCTATCTGCATCTAAATCATCAAAAGATAATTCTAAAACAGTACCTAACGGCACAATTGAAGAAAAGTTATTTTCTTGTAAAGGTCTTAATTGAATAGACTTTATATTTTGTGAAACAACAATCGTTGTAAAAAATAAAAAAGCAATGAAGAATCTTTGATGCATAACTTTATTTTGTGCTTTGTAAAAGTAATAATTTTGTATTTATAAATGGTACTACAAATATTGTTCCTTTTTTATATAATTGATTAAAAGTAAGGTTGTATTATTTCATTTTTTTTAGTTATGCAAATAGAAGGTTTTTTATAATTTTTTTTAAAAAAAATAAAGCTAATTTAGGAGCTTTAAATTAAAAATCATTTAACTTAAGTCTACTGTTTTTTAGTGTCACACTTTTTTTATTTAAATAACGACAACGTTTTTATGAAACCCTATTATTTAGAATAGGTATAAATAATAATTTCAAACGAATATATACTTCAAAGTGTATTAGAGATACTCTTGAAAAGCCTTAAATTTGCTTGATTTTTTTAGATAATTAAAATTCCAAAATTACTATGTCAAAAGACATTCGTATTAAAAAAGGCTTAGATATTAAGCTTATTGGTGTTGCAGAAAAAACCACTACAAATGTTTCTTTAAGTAGTATTTATGCAATTAAGCCAGAAGATTTTCATGGAATTACACCTAAACTTGTAGCCAAAGAAGGAGCTAAAGTAAAAGCAGGGGACACACTTTTTTATTCAAAAAGTGACGAACGCATTTTATTTCCTAGTTCTGTTTCTGGTGAAGTCGTAGAGGTAGTTCGTGGAGCAAGAAGAAAAGTGTTAGCAATTAAAATTGCAGCAGATTCAGCCCAAGAATATAAAGATTTTGGCACTAAAGATGCAGCAAATATGTCTGCTGACGAAGTAAAGAATCATTTGTTTGCTTCAGGTTGTTGGCCATTTGTAAAACAACGTCCTTACGATGTTGTAGCAAATCCAAATCAAGTACCAAAAGCTATTTTTGTTTCAGCATATGCAAGTGCACCTTTAGCTACAGATGTAGATTACATCTTGGCAGGTAAAGAAGCAGAATTACAAGCAGCAATTTCAGCAGTTTCTAAACTTACTGAAGGCAAAGTGCATATTTCTGTAGGCGCAAACGCTAATTCTCCTTTAGAAAAATTAAATGGAGTTGAAATCCATAAAGTTTCAGGACCACATCCTTCAGGAAACGTAGGAACTCAAATTTCAAAAATTGATCCTATTAACAAAGGTGAAGTTGTTTGGATAATTACACCACAAGATTTGGTGGTTATAGGTGAGTTGTTATTAACCGGTAAGTTTAATGCGACGAGAACGATTGCACTAACAGGTTCTAAGTTTAATAAGCCACATTATGTAACTGCAATTGCAGGAGCAAATATTGCGGATATCGTTGCTAATAATTTAGAGAACGATAACACAAGAATTATAAGTGGAAACGTTTTATCTGGTACTCAGGTAAATGAAGACGGTTTTATTTGTTACTATGATAACCAAATAACGGCAATTCCAGAAGGAGACGATTACGAATTATTTGGGTGGACCAAACCCGTTTTTAATAAGGTATCGACTTCAAGAGCGTTAACTTTTTCTTGGTTAACTCCGAAGAAAAAATACGATTTAAATACAAATACAAACGGAGAGCACAGAGCATTTGTAGTTACTGGTTCTTACGAAAATGTTTTTCCTTTAGATATTTATCCAATGCAATTATTAAAAGCATTTATGTATAAAGATTTAGATGAAATGGAAGCTTTAGGAGGATACGAAGTAGCCCCTGAAGATTTTGCACTAACAGAATTTATTTGTGTATCTAAACAACCTCATCAGAAAATAATACGTGAAGGTTTAGATTTAATGAGAGAAGAATTAGGATAAGATTATGGGCTTAAAACAAAATTTACATAATTTAAAAGAAAAGTATAGAGGAACTAAAATGGCACCTGCATTTAATGCAATCCATACCTTTTTATATTTACCAAATGAAGTGACTCACGGAGGAACTCATATAAAAGCAGCAGACGATTTAAAGCGTACCATGAATACGGTAATTTTAGCTTTAGTTCCCTGTTTAATTTTTGGAATGTTCAATGCAGGTTACCAGCATTATGCAGCTATAGATGGTTCTTTAAGAGCAGATGTATTAGCGAACTTTTTTACCTTGGATAATCTTTGGATTGGAATTATAAAAGTATTGCCATTAGTAATCGTCTCATACGGGGTTGGTCTTTTAGTCGAATTTATTTTCGCAGTTATAAAAGGGCATGAAGTAGAAGAAGGATACTTAGTAACCGGAATGTTAGTGCCATTAATAGTGCCTGTAGATACACCATTATGGATGTTATCAGTAGCAGTTGTTTTTGGAGTTGTAATAGGTAAAGAAGTATTTGGTGGTACAGGAATGAATATATTGAATCCTGCTTTAACCATTAGAGCATTTTTATTTTTTGCATATCCGACATGGATGTCTGGAGATAAAGTTTGGGTATATGATGCAGTAGAAAGAACTGGAACTGCAGATGCAATTTCTGGTGAAACTATTTTAGGAAGTTACGCACAAAACCAAGAAGTAATTTATTCTACTTGGGATAAGTTTGCAGGTTTTATACCAGGTTCAGTTGGTGAAACATCAACATTGTTAATCCTTTTAGGAGCCGCTTTCTTAATTTTTACAAAAATTGGAAGTTGGAGAATTATCGTTTCTACTTTCTTAGGAGCCGCAGCAATGGGGTTAATTTTTAATCAAATTGTAGCCGCTGATATTATTACAGAATCTAGTAAGTTTTACGGATTAATGAACACTGTTTGGTGGGAACACCTAATGATTGGTGGTTTAGCATTCGGAGCCGTTTACATGGCTACAGATCCTGTAACAGGATCTCAAACAAACAAAGGAAAATGGATTTACGGATTCTTAATTGGTTTCATTTCAATTATGATTCGTGTGTTTAACCCTGCATATCCAGAAGGCGTATTTTTAGCAATTTTGTTAATGAACGTATTTGCGCCAACAATCGATCATTATGTAGTGCAAGGAAATGTAAAGAAAAGATTAAAACGTATTAAAGTTAAAACCGCTTAATTATGTCTAAAAAAACGGATAGTAATAGTTATACAATGATTTTCGCCATCGTTATGGTGTTTGTTGTTGGTTCTTTGTTAGCTTTTTTAGCCTCGTCTTTAAAGCCTACAATTAAAGAAAACGAAAGAATAGAAACGCAGCAAAATATTTTGTATGCGATGGGTGTAAATGAAAATGATGGGTCTAGTGCAAATTTTGTATCAACAAAAGTTGCAGGAGAAGAGTTTCAAAAATACATTAAGAAACAACTAGTTTTAGAAGGAAACAAAATTTCTGAAAGCGAAGAGGCATATTTAATTGATGTTAAAAAACAGCAAGCAAATGCAAAAAATGGTAAAGTAAGAAAGTTGCCTTTATTTGTTGGTGAGAAAGATGGTAAGACATTTTATGTAGCACCAATTAGAGGAAAAGGACTTTGGGATGCAATTTGGGGATATGTTTCTATGGATGAAAACATGGTAGTTCGAGGCGCTTATTTTGATCATAAAGGAGAAACACCAGGTTTAGGAGCAAACATAAAACAACGTTACTTTATGGATGATTTTATTGGCGAGCACTTAATGTCTGAATCAGGAGACTTTAAAGGAATTACCGTTGCCAAAGGAAATAACGACCCAAAGAACGAAGACAAAACAGATTATGAAGTAGATGCAATTGCTGGTGCAACAATTACTGGTGATGGAGTTTCTGCTATGATAAAGAAAGATTTAGCATTGTATGTGCCTTATTTTAAATCATTAAAAAAATAATTTATGGGACTTTTATCAAAAAAAGACGCAGCATTACTTACAGATCCATTAGCGGATAACAACCCAATTACGATTCAAGTATTAGGTATTTGTTCTGCTTTAGCAATTACGGCAGAATTAAAAGCTTCTATTGTAATGGCAATTTCTGTAATGTTTGTTCTAGGTTTAGGAAACGTAGTGATCTCTTTAATGAGAAATATTATACCCTCAAAAATTAGAATTATTGTACAACTAATCGTGGTTGCAACATTGGTAATTATTGTTGATTTAGTCTTAAAAGCATTTGCTTATGAACTGAGTAAAACACTTTCGGTTTTTGTGGGATTAATTATTACAAACTGTATTATTATGGGCCGCTTTGAAGCTTTTGCTTTGGGAAACAAACCTTGGAGATCTTTCTTAGATGGAATCGGAAATGCAGTTGGTTATGGTGTAATTTTAATTGTTGTCGGTTTCTTTAGAGAATTATTAGGTTCTGGTACTTTATTAGGATTTAAAGTTTTAGGAGATCCGATAGAAAAAACAGGCTTGTACGCAATAGGATATGAAAATAACGGCTTTATGTTATTATCACCAATGGCATTAATTGTAGTTGGTATTATTATCTGGATTCAACGTAGCAGAAACACATCATTAATAGAAGAAAACTAAACGCGAAGCGTTTTAACAATATAAAATATGGAACATATAGAGTTATTTTTCAAATCAATTTTTATAGATAACATGGTTTTTGCAACCTTCTTAGGAATGTGTTCTTACCTTGCCGTATCTAAAAAAGTAGCAACTGCTGTTGGTCTAGGAGCTGCTGTAATCTTTGTATTAGCAGTAACTGTACCTTTAAACTGGTTGTTAGATCAGTACATTTTACAGCCAGGAGCATTAAAATGGTTGGGTGTAGAATATGCAGAATATGATTTAAGCTTTTTATCATTCATTATGTTTATTGCAACGATTGCAACTATGGTGCAATTGGTAGAAATTATTGTTGAAAAATTTTCACCTTCATTATACAATTCATTAGGTATTTTCTTACCGTTAATTGCTGTAAACTGTGCCATTTTAGGAGGAAGTTTATTTATGCAATCTCGTGAAATTCCTACTTTAGGGTTATCATTAACCTACGGAGTTGGTTCTGGAATTGGATGGTTCTTAGCAATTTTAGCAATTGCTGCAATTCGTGAAAAAATTAGATATTCAAGTGTTCCACCTGCATTGAGAGGTTTAGGAATTACGTTTATCATAACCGGTTTAATGGCAATTGGCTTTATGAGCTTTGGTGGAATGTTAACAGGTGGAGATGAAGAGAAGAAAGAAGAAAAACCAAACATTGAAGCGAGAGTAAAAAAAGAAGTTTTGAAAAAAGCAGCAGCTAAAGAAATTGTAGCTGAAAATATAAATATAAATCAATAATAGCATGATATTAGCAGCAGGTACATCAGGAACCGTAATTGCAACAGTAGCAGCTTTTTTATTAGTAACATTATTATTAGTAACGTTGTTATTATTTGTAAAACAAAAATTATCTCCTTCCGGTCCAGTAACGATTACGATTAATGGAGAAAAGAAAATAATAGTTGGTTCAGGGAGCACACTTTTAACAACTTTAGGTAGTGAAAAAATATTTTTACCATCTGCTTGTGGTGGTGGTGGATCTTGTGTACAATGCGAATGCCACGTTTTAGAAGGTGGAGGAGAAGCATTACCAACAGAAACACCTCACTTTACAAAGAAAGAGCTAAAGACAGGAATTCGTTTAGCATGTCAGGTAAAGGTAAAACAAGACATGAATATTACAATTCCAGAAGAAGTCTTTGGAATTAAAAAATGGGATGCAACAGTTGTAAGAAATTATAATGTGGCATCTTTTATTAAAGAATTTGTTGTAGAAATTCCCGCAGATATGGGATATAAAGCAGGTGGATATATTCAAATTGAAATACCTCCCTGTGAAGTGAAGTTTGCAGATATGGATATTACAGCACATCCAGAAGAACACGAAACTCCGGATAAATTTAAAGCAGAATGGGACAAGTTTAAACTAAGACCATTAGTAATGAAAAATTCTGAAACGATAGAAAGAGCATATTCTATGGCTTCTTATCCTGCAGAGGGAAGAGAAATTATGTTAAATGTTCGTATTGCTACACCTCCCTTTGATAGAGCAAAAGGTGGATGGATGGATGTAAATCCAGGAGTTGCTTCTTCTTATATTTTCAGTTTAAAGGAAGGTGATAAATGTGTAATCTCAGGGCCTTATGGAGAATTTTTTATCAACGAATCTGAATCAGAAATGTTATATGTTGGCGGTGGAGCAGGTATGGCACCAATGCGTTCTCATCTATATCACTTATTCAGAACTTTAAAGACTGGTAGAAAAGTAACCTATTGGTACGGAGGTCGTTCTAAAGCAGAGTTATTCTATATGGAACATTTTAGAGCTTTAGAAAAAGATTTTCCAAATTTTAAATTTTTCATTGCATTGTCTGATCCTTTAGAGACTGATAATTGGAAAGTGAAGAAAGATATTAATGATGAAGCAGGAGATGGCTTTATGGGATTCATACACAATTGTGTAATTGAAAATTACTTGAATCATCATGAAACACCTGAAGACTTAGAATTATATTTCTGTGGACCCCCACTAATGAACAATGCCGTTCAAAAAATGGGTGAAGATTTTGGTCTAGCTGACGAGAACATTCGTTTTGATGATTTCGGAGGTTAATCAATGATTAGTTTGCTAAAGCTTATTTAAGAGATTTTTTTTATTAAATTGTGATAATATAAAAAGCTATGAAAAATATATTAAGAAGATTAATTCTGTTTCTTATAATATTTAATTCCTACATTAGTTCAAGTCAAAGTGTCCAAATAGTAAAAGATATTCGTGCAGAACCTAATGGTTCACATCCTTCTAATTTAACTGTATATAATGATAAATTATACTTTGCCGCTAAAAGCGAAGAACATAGGAATGAATTGTGGGTAAGTGATGGCACTCTTTTAGGAACCAATCTAGTGAAGGATATATATACTAATGAAGGTTATTCAAATCCTAATTTTTTAACTGTTTATATGGATAAACTATATTTTAGTGCAGATAACGGTACAGAAGGTGTTGAATTATGGGAAAGCGATGGTACTTCCATAGGAACTAAATTAGTAAAAGATATTAATTCAGGGTATGGTGACTCACACCCTTCTAATTTAACAGTTTATAAAAACAAACTATATTTTAGAGCATTTGACGATGTAAATGGCGCGGAATTGTGGGAAAGTGATGGCACACTATCTGGAACCAAATTATTTGAAGATATCAATATAGGAGCTGATGATTCATTTCCTTCATTATTAACCGTTTTTAATGATAAATTATATTTTAGGGCATGGGATGAAATACACGGAATAGAATTATGGGTAAGTGATGGTACTACCTTAGGAACCAAATTAGTAAAAGATATTAATAATGGTGTTTCTGTTAGTTCATATCCTAAATATCTAACCGTTTTTAATGATAAACTTTATTTTACTGCTTATGATGAAACAAATGAATTTGGACTGTGGGAATCTGACGGTACTGAACAGGGAACCAAATTAGTAAAAGGTTCATTTAGTCCTACAAATTTAATTGTTTTTAATGATAAATTATATTTTAACCTAGATGATGATATACATGGGGAAGAATTGTGGGAAAGTGATGGCACATTATCTGGAACTAAATTATTTAAAGATATCAATATAGGAGCTAATGGTTCTAACCCTGAAAATTTTGTGGTCTTTAATAATAAGCTCTATTTTGCTGCATATCAACCTGAAACTGGACTTGAGTTATGGGAAAGTAATGGTACACCGTCAGGAACCAAATTAGTATTGGATATTCATAATGGTATTGATAATTCATATCCTGAATATTTAACGGTATATAAAGATAAACTTTATTTTCAAGCATATGAGTTTGAATCTGGGTTTGAATTATATGTATTAACAGATGACTCGTTAGGATTAAATGAAGATAATACGTTATTAAATAAGTTAACTTTACATCCAAACCCAGCAAGTAATAGTGTGAAAATTGATTTACATACACATGAAATAGCTTCATTAAAATTATTTAATGTTACTGGAAAACTTGTATTAAAGAACGATGTTTATGTTTCAAATCAATTATTAGATATTTCTAATCTAAATAATGGATTGTATTTTATTAAAATTCATTTAAATAATCAGACTAAGTTTTTAAAGTTGTTGAAAACGAAATAACAATAAATATAAAAAAACCGATACAAATTTGTATCGGTTTTTTTGTGAATTTTTTATATTGTATTTTTGAAATCAAAATAAATTTCGAGAATGAAAGGGATTTTAAAAATATTAAAAAAGAACAAGTACATTAAAATAAAATTAAAAAAAATTGCGACCAATCATTTAGAGCTAAAAGGGAAGATAAATGGTATTAAAGGACGTTTTATTTTAGATACAGGAGCTTCAAATTCTTGTGTCGGTTTGGATATGATTGATTATTTTAATTTGGATGCCAAAGGAAGTGAAACCAAAGCTGCAGGTGCAGGAGCCACTGATATGGAAACGCAGCAGTCAGAAAATAATTTACTTAAAATTGGAGATTGGAAAACAAATAAATGTCATTTAGTTTTATTTAATTTATCACACGTAAATACTGCTTTAACAGATCATAATGCAAATAAAGTTCATGGAATTATTGGCGCAGATATTTTACTAAAAGGGAAAGCTTTTATAGATTACTCTAATAAAACTCTTTACTTAAAAAGAGCAAAAAAATAAATTGAATAGTCATTAATAATATAATACATAGAAAAATGAGTTTGCAAAATCAGGTAATGGATAAAATGAAAGAGGCAATGAAATCAAAAGATACAATTGCTTTACAAGCTTTAAGAGCTGTTAAATCAGCTTTTTTATTAGCAAAAACAGCAACGGGTATTCAGTCAGAAATTACGCCAGATCAAGAACTCAAAATTATACAGAAA
>TARA_B110000046_G_scaffold146338_1_pt1 | contig 11652 bp, 10 predicted proteins | sample TARA_B110000046 | Tara Oceans TARA_B110000046 (sample SAMEA4397157) | marine metagenome | biome: Polar Biome; feature: [DCM] deep chlorophyll maximum layer (ENVO:01000326); material: water (ENVO:00002006), including particulate matter (ENVO:01000060) such as... | depth 40 m
ATTACCTCAGCCTTCGGTTGACGTTGATATACAGCCATCAACAGTGCGTTTATAACAAGCTGCTTATCCATATTTTTATCCATCGACCAACCCACAATACGTCGAGAGAATAAATCCATTACTGTTGCCACATATAAAAACCTTCATAGGTTCTTATGTAAGTTATGTCGCTTACCCACGATTGATTCGGCGCTGGCGGGTTAAATTGACGCGCTAATAAGTTATCTGCAATCCGCGATGTCTTACCACCTTTAATATGGTGACGCTTATACCCTATTTGCGCTTTAAGCTTATGTTGTCGCATGATCTTAGCAACACGGTTTACGCTGCATTGCTCACCGGCTTCACGCAAGTCTGCATGTATCCAAGGGCTACCATACGTGCCGCCACTGGCCACATAAAACGCTTTAATGAGTTTCAACAAGCGATTATCTTCAAGCGTTCTATCGCTTATAGGCTTTTTAAACCACGCATAAAAACCACTGCGATGCAGCCTGAAAAGGCGGCACATCGTCGTAATGGAAAACTAATCTTGGTGGTCACGAATGAAGCCGTACTTTACTCGGGGTTGCTGGCAAAGTACCTTGCGGCCTTGTTTAAAATATCCCGTTCCTCCGTGACACATTTCAATTGCGCTTCTAATTTAGCGATCTTCAATTTTTCATCGGATGATTGATCGGCTTTAGGTTTATCTGATAACTGGCTCCGCCAGTGATATAAGGTTTTGGTAGAAATATCTAAACGTTCAGCGACTTCTGCGACTGAATACCCGCGCTCAGTAATTTGTTTAACAGCCGCTTCTTTAAACTCTTGGGTATACCGTTTGCCTTTGCTCATAAAACACCTCAAATTAGAAGTTACAATGTAACTCATTGGGTGTCTAGCAAACTGTGGGAAGTCCATCTCTGTTTTATAAACTTTACTAGAACTGCAATTTATATTGTTTAAATACTATAATATTTCATCAATTACATTTAAAGCTGGTTGAAGCGTATATTGTCTCGAAGTTTCTATTGCGTAATCTTTCATCTCTTGGACTTTTTCTTTGTCCATACACAAGTCAGCTAAAATATTATAAAGCGACGCGGTGCATTTCACTTTGAATAACATACCGTTTTTACCGACCTCGATTATTTCTTTGTTAAATTTCCAATCGGATGCTACAACAGCTAATCCTGAAAGAAAAGCGTCTACTATTGCACCAGGGAAACCCTCTCCTTCATAATATGTAGGGAATATTAAGAGGTCATAATTATTGAGTGTGTTGTATATTGAATTCCCCTCCGGTGATAGTACTCCTTTATAGTTACAGCCATCTACACTCTCTATTTTAGAAATAACCTCCTGGTCATGAACCGGCCCAAAAATATCTAAAGATACTGAAAAGTTTTGCTTAAGAAGCATATCAAGTGCTTCAATAGCTGTGAATATTCCCTTTTCAGGTATAACTCTGGAAAAAAATACAAATTTAAAACTTTTACCAATAGTGTTTATTTGAGCGGGCTTAGGTTCATACAACCTAAAATTAGGAAAGTAAAAAGTATTATTTAAACCTAAATCTCTGCAAGAAGATTCCATTGAATGTAGTTCAACTAGGATAGCATTAAATTTCATGTAAATAGGTATCAACCACTTATTTTCCTCTAAATACGGTACAATCCAGCCTCCGATCACATAATAATTGATTTTCTTTTTTAATATAGCCCCAAAAAACACTATGATTGGAGAGATAATTTTCATACCTCGCTTTCCTAAGCCAATATACACAGAATCAGCTTTATACATCAAATAGGGTAATTTAATTAAGAGGAGCAAATAATTTAAAAGAGTAAACTTGTAAATATCTATGGTAATGACACTTTCAAATTTTTTCAAAAGTAGTGCGTGTACCATCTTTGTTTTTATAGTCTGCCCATCTACTTGAACCCCACCACCAAAGTTACCTATCTGTAATTGCACTGTCTTTTTCATTATAAATAATACCTATGAGAAAACCTGGAATAAAGTAAGCGTATGCGTACAAATACGAACGGGAGAATATATATATACACAAAAAGTAAACAACCATGGTAAAACCAAAAACATGCACTGAACTTCTCTGCTCTCTAGAATCGTAAAGTAATTTTTTTAAAAAATAAAAAAATGGAAGCACTAAAATACTCAACACTAATAAAAAAGTAATAATACCGAACTGCCTAAAATAAGAAACAATATTGTGTATATAAAACGTCCAATACCCAAATACTTCAATTTGATCACCAAAGTTTCCAAACAATATAGATGACTCTAATCGTTTTACCGATTCAGTAAAAATTAATTCCCTTCCGTTTAGTGAGCCATCCTCTGTTCCAGAAAATATAAATAGCATTCTATTAATCGAATAAGACAAGTTTAAATCTTTCAAAAAATGAGCAGAATTAACTATTAAAACAGAAATAAAAACAGAAAAAATAAGAAAAACAAGCTTAGCCTTTTTATTAGAGCAAACGAATAATACAAATAAAATACTAAAAATAAAAAAGTATAAACTGGTCCGTGAATAAACAAAAAACAAAAGACAAATAAAAGATGAAAAATATAGAAGTTTATTCAACTTCCCTTTAGAGAACGAGAAAAAGTAAATACCTATCATTGCAAGTAAATCTCCTAAAAAGAGATATACAGCTTTATCATACTTAAATGATTCGAAGTCTAGCCTAAAAAAATTAAAATTCACATTTATTAAGATAACAATACACAATGCTAAAAAAAACATATAATCAGACTTAGTTAGAAGCCTGCTTGGCTGGACTATAAATGAGGTTGATATACCATACAAGAAAAAAGCAGGTATGGATATTAGCAAAACGATATGCTGTTCTAATGAAGTAGTACCATTTAAATCGATTCTCTCAGAGAGAATTACATTAGCCAATATAAATAAATAAGAAAAAAAGCTGCAATAAAACAGATATATAGAAGTATAACCTCTAATAAACTTGACCCTTAATAAAATATAAAAAGCGCTAATAACTAATGAAATAGGAAGATAGTACTTATAAATAGGTGGTATAAAAGAAACCGTAGTCTCTAAAAGTTTTAAAATAAAGGTACCAGCAATAAAAAATTGAAAAAAATTAAACAAAGGTCTTTCATTTAAGTTCAATACTTTCATATTATTTTACTCTGAGCCTACATATATTTAAAAATAAGTTTATAAAGCATCCTAAAAAGCCTAACTCAATAACATTCACTTTTGCTAACGAATAAGGGTAAGATTTCTCATAGATAATAGCTCTGATACTTAAGCGCATTAACCTTTTTGAAAGAGTTGGGTCTTTCTTCTTAGCTATAAGGTTATTAACTGTTATAAGAGCAGAGCAACTTAAGGAGTTTAGTCGGGCTACACTCGCCAGATATTGCTGTACAGCAATAGTATTAACATTGCCACTAACCCCATCTAGGCGAACATATCTTTCATATAAAACTACTGGTAAAATGTAAAAATCTACTATTTTGCTTAATCTCACCCATAGATCATAATCTTGTGAAAAAACAAATAAAGTATTATATCCACCAACTTTATCATATGCACTTCGCCTCATCATAACCTCACCTTGCGTTAGTGGGTTCTTTTTTCTTAGATTCGTAAGCATTTTCCTGCCCTCAATAAGACCTGAAAGCTCTACATATTCATGAGTTATACCTCTGGCAAGATCTGTATTTCTATAATGACATCCTACAACACCAACAGAGGGATGTTTTTCTAATATATCGACTTGAAGCTTTATTCTATCGGGGTAAGATATATCTCCAGAACCATGAATAGCTACAAAATCTGAATCAATACTAGCTATCGTTTGCTTCATAGAATCAACAAAACCACTATTCTTTTTACTAATAATAATCAGCTTATCGTTTTTCATTTCATTTAGCCGAGCTAATGTATTATCTGTAGAACCATCATCTATAGCGACAACTATAAAATCATCGTATGATTGATTTAATAGACTAGTTATAGATTCTTCCACATCATTTTCACGATTATAATAAGCTGTAAAAATAGCAACTTTTACTTTTTTCATAACAATTCAACTAAATTAATATTAATGGTTAATTTTCTTTCGACTTAAAGAGAAGTCGCTTAGTCTAGGAAATAAAAAACTATTAATTTTTACCTTAAATAAGAAGCTATATATGCAGATAGCTATTAATGAAGCTATCAAATATGATATAGAAACTGCGATAGCCAAACCATCCAACCCATATACAATAGATAATTTAACTGATAATAAGTAATTTAGCAGCGCTATTACTGGCATAAAAAGTAAAGCTATCCATGGCTTTCCTCTTCCAGCAAAATCAACATTAATAACTTTAAATATAGACATCATAATAATACCTGGAATTAAAAATAGAAATGTATTAGCTACTAAATTGTAATCTTCACCGATAATATAAGGTAGAATATACTTACAAGCAGGCCACCCAATTAAGCATATTAAAAGAGTAATAAAACTTTGCACTCTACAAACTTTTGCTATTGTGTGTGCCCATTTGATATCATGCTTTAATTTTGTCATGCTCTCAGAAAAGAATACTATAGACACAGCAGCCGGTAATTGCCAAATTAACTCTGCGACTTGTATAGTAACAGCATAGTTCCCAACAGCTTCACTACTTAGATTTTTTTGTCCAACTATAATCCCTATTTGGTAGTTTAGATTAACGAAGAAAAAGCTTAGGCCAAAAACTGCACCCAATTTTAGCATTTTAACTAGCAACGGAATCTTAAAAGAGGAGATTGATGTCCTGATAGATAATTTATTAACACTGAACCAACCAGCTAAAAAATTTGCAAAACAGATAAGTACAAAAACAATAAGAACCGATTTTAAATCTAATAGCGCGAGAGAAAACAATATAATTATCAAAATAAATTGGAATACCTTAGGGTAAAGCAAGTTATTACCAAACTCGGCTGTTTTTTTATAGCCTAATAAAATCCCCCTATAACCACTATTAATTACCAAAAAAGGCAAACCAAGACAAGATATTACAATCAACTCTTTATCTATACTTTTTCCTTCAAAGTAATATAGTTGTGCTATGTATAATATTATAGTGAAGATTAAAGCTGAAGAAATAAAAAAAGTACTAGAAGTGCTTAAAACTTCCTTTTCATTATGCTCTTTTTTACCTAAGAAATACGTTGTCGATTGCCGCATACCAGACTCAGCTATAATCAAGAATAAGTTAGGTAATACTAAAAGCATTGCTAAGAGCCCTCTTGCCTCAGCCCCTAAAACCCTAGCTTGGATTATCATTACCAAAAAAGCTATTAAAAAAACGGCTGATTTCTTAATAAAAATAGAGATAACTTTTTGTAATAGACTATTTATCTGGAGCACGGTGTATTAAATACCTCTTTCCAGTACTTTCTATATAAATTGCTTCAGCTTCCATTGTAAACTCATATTTTTCAAAGCAACACTTATTAATATACTTTACTAGTTTTATGATATCTCTGGAATGTGCACCGCCTTTATTAACAATAAAATTAGCATGTTTAGAAGATATTTGAGCATTTCCTATCGTAAGTCCCTTCAGCCCTAACGACTCTATGATAAACCCAGGTGGGCCTACCTTATCATATAATTCTTTGCTACTTTTAAAGACAGAACCACAATTAGGCTCTTTTCTGGGAAATTTTAACCTTCTTTCTTTTAAAATATTCAATAAATTCTTTCTATTTGATTTTGGGACTATTTCCTCCAGCTTTAGTACTACACTTAAGATTATCAACTTTTCCTTTAGAAAAATTGAGTCTCGATAAGAAAATAAGCACTTTTCAACTGGTATAGTTGATATGACTCCCTCAAAGTCCATTACTTTAACTGAAACAATATTTTCAGATATCGACCTTCTTTGACTACCGCCATTCATTGCAACAAGACCACCAACAGTTGCTGGAATCCCAACACAATGATCTAATGAGCCTTTACCAAGAGTAGATAACTTTCGAACAAGTCCTGGTACCCACACACTAGCTCCTACCTCAACAGTATTATTACTGAGCCTATTATTGATAAAGTTAAAACTCTTACCAAGTTTAATTACAACTCCGGAATACCCTTCGGAATCAAACAAAAGGTTAGTCCCATTTCCTATAACAATTAGATCTGATATATCGTTGTAAGTTAATACTTTTTGGAGCTCACTTTCAGTATTAGTTTCAAAGAAGGAGCTGCAACTCCCTCCAACATTCCAATAGGTTTTTTCTGATAAATTCATAGTAAAAAATTAGACTCTCGGAGAGAGTGCACTCCGCTATTTAACTTTTATAATTAACTTGCACGCCAAGTGCTGAGAGTTTTTCTTCTAGATTATTATAACCTCTTAAAGCCATTGAAACTCCTGTAATAGTAGATAAGCCAGAAGGAGCACATAAAGCAGCTAACACCGCGGCCATAGTTCCGCGTAAATCTGTCGCTATAGCATTTGCAGCTTTGAATTTAACTGGACCATTTGTAGTGATTTTACCTTTAATAGCCTCTAGCTCTAAATCAACGAACTTCTGCAGCTCTTTAACATAAGTAACTCGTTCAGGGTATCTATAGTCATGTATCCTAGATTTACCTATTGACATTAGGCCTAACATAACATAGAAGGGTTGCATATCTGAGATAATACCAGGGTGTGTACCACACGCAACTTCAAATGAGTGTGCGTTTCCGTCCCTTAAGCAAGTGCTATTAATAAAAATACTATGGCTGTTCTCAAAAAAGTCTACACCTGCATTTTTTAGATACATCAATGGAATTTTCATTGAGTCAAATGGAATATTTTTTATTAATATCTCACCTTTAGAAATAGCCCCATAAACTAACCAAGTTAATGCTTCAATCCGATCTGGTAGCACATGATAAGTATGTCCTTTGAGGTATTTAACCCCTGTAACTTGAATAGAGCTTTGACCAACTACACTTATTGATACACCACTTATTTTTAGAAAGTCGATCAAGTCTTGAATTTCAGGTGTGATATAAGCATTTGTGAAATTAGAAGTTCCTTCAGATATAGCAGCCATTAGTATTGCGTTTTCAGTCCCACCTACTGTAGATATAGGGAACTCATAATCACACCCTACCATGCTAACCGGAGCAGTAATAATTATACATTCTTCCGTTTCTTCAACTGTACAACCAAACTTTTCCCAAATAGAAATATGTACGTCATATTTTCTTGCGCCTATATTACAGCCTCCAGGATATGGTATATGAGCTTTACCACTTTTTTTAAGCTGTCCTGCTACTAATAAGTAAGTAGTTCTGATTGGGTAAAAGTAATCATCAAGCTTGATAGGCGTATGTTGTGTAGGATCAACTGTTAAAGTATCTTCATTTGATAATGTAGTTATTCCATTCTTATTTAAAAAACGCTCTTTATGTTTTGAATCAACTAAATTGGTTGGGTAACCAGTAAAGGTTACCACCTCATCACAAATCGATGCAGCTGCTAATAAACGAGTAGCTGAATTTTTTGCTCCAGAAACAGTAACAGCTCCTTTTGGAATCTGACCACCGCGAATTTCGATGATATCGTTATAAATTGCCATTTGATATGCCTTAATGAACTTAATGAACTTAATTAAATTTTGGATTCATTTAAAGATATAAAGTGTTATGTAGAATAGTATTTTTAAATGAATAGTGAACTAACCATTTAGCTTATAAATGGTTATGTTTGGTGAACCGCCTTTTTATCAAAAAAGGCCTAACTATTATACTTTATGAACCCTTTATACGAATAAACCATGAAATGATAAATACTTTTGCCTAAGCCTAGCCGGACTACATTTCTGTAAAATTTCCATTGCCACCTTAAAACTTCAAACTTATTTTGAGTCATACCTGAGTCAACTCTATATATAGCCAATACATCGGGAATACAATATGCTTTTGGTATCTGCTTTAATATGCTCAACCACAGCCCCATATCTTGCCTTTTTCTTATAAGAGGCATATATTTTTTACCTAAGAGGTTTACATCATAAACTGCTGTTAAACAACCAATGACATTACTACTTAATAACTTCTTATAATCAGTAAAGTTCGGAGGATTTATAGTCCCTTTGAGAACATTTTCTTCAAGCTTCTGATAAGCTGTAAAGGTAAATGCGTAATTATGTTTAAGCATAAAATTAATTTGTTTATTTAACTTTTCGGGTAGCCATTGATCATCTGAATCTAAAAAAGCTATAAATCGTCCATTAGCCTCTTTTATAGAGTTATTGCGGGCAACACCAGCGCCACCATTCTCTTTATTAATAAAAAGCTTAATACGCTTATCATTTATGCAATATTCTTCCACTATGCGCTGAGTATTATCGATAGAGCGATCATCAGTTATCAGTAGCTCCCAATTTTGATAGCTTTGAGCAAGGACCGACTCGATGGATTCAGAGATATATTTTTCCGCATTATAAGCAGGCATTATTATAGACACTAATGGCTGTTCAATACTCACTTAACGGCCCATACCAAATATAACTGTTCGAACTGTCATTAATAAAATTTTAATGTCTAGCAAAGCAGAGTGATGCTTTATGTAATGAATGTCATACTTGTGCTTCCATATAGCATCCTCAACCGATGCGCCATACGGGTAGCTCACTTGTGCTAAACCTGTCACCCCTGGTTTTACTGCATGCCTAAAGCGATAGTAGGGGATTTCTTTTTCCAGATCTTTTATAAATACTTCACGCTCAGGCCTTGGGCCAACTATCGACATAGTCCCTTGTATAACATTTATAAGCTGTGGTATTTCATCTATACGTGTTTTACGAATAAATTTACCTACTTTTGTAACGCGTGCATCGTTTTTTGATGCCCATTGGGCTCCATTTTTTTCAGCATCATTTCGCATGGATCTAAATTTATACACTTCAAACTGTTTATTATATTGCCCAGTACGCTTTTGCTTAAATAGTATGGGCCCTGGGCTCTCTAATTTAATTAACAAAGCAGCAAATATTGAAAAAGGAATTGTGACTATAAGTAGTAAAATAGCACTCACTATATCTACACAGCGCTTTGCTACTTGAGTACGTTTATTTGATAAAATAGAAAATGCTTTTTGGTGTAAAAAATAACTGCTATGTAGTAAACGCACCTCTGTATATTTTAGCCTGTCGTCTAAATAACTTACTAAAGGTTCAACCCATGCACCACACTCTGTTGCATTAACTAAAAACTTACGTTGTTGCTTACTTAAATGCGCACTTTGATAATGACATACTACTTTTTTAGTGAAGTCAGTAATACTGTAGTCGTTAATTATTATATCGAATGAATAATCATCAATAATTTCACCTATATTACTGGCACACTCTTCTGGGCAAAATACATAAATTACACTTTGCTTTAGTGCTTCTGATTTTGATTTAAAGCTTTCAGTTATGAATATCGATTCTAGCTGTTCTTTATTATTACTAACAGGCTCTTCATTCATATCTGGTGTACCTACTTTCAGGTTCATGTACTACTCTTTTTATTTATCTGATTTGTATTCGTAATTGTAATAGCCATAATACCCATACGCATTACTGGCTTTTTTAACTACACCGTTAAATACTAGGCCTTTTACGTCTATGCCATTTTGTTCAAAACGATTGCGAGTTAGGTCTATTTCGCGCAAGTGGTTTTGGCCAAAGCGAGCCACTAGTAATGTGGTGCCTGTATGCGCACTCACTATAGCCGGGTCAGTTACTGCTAGTATTGGTGGGGTATCTATAATTACTATGTCGTAAGCTGCGCTTACCTCTTCAACTAGTTTGTTAAAGTTGCTATGCATTAGCAGCTCTGATGGGTTTGGTGGTATTTGCCCGCGGGTAATTACATTTAAGCCTTCAACTTTAGTTGGTTTGGTAACTTGCGCTAAGTTTAAACGGCCCGACAGGTAATCACTAAGGCCATTGTCCCACTTTAAACCAAATTGGGTTTGCAGGTAGCCTTTACGCATATCGGCATCAATAATCAGTACTTTTTTACCACTTTGTGCTAACACTGTTGCTAAGTTAACCGATATAAACGATTTACCTACACCCGGGCTTGGGCCCGATATAGCAATAATGTTGTTTTTAGCTTCCATCATCGCAAAATGCAAGCTAGTGCGTAGGCTACGTAGGGCCTCTATTGAAAGGTCGGCTGGGTTATCAAGCGCTAGTAAGCTTTTTGCCTTACCTGCTTTGTTTTTGCGCCCTGTAAAGCCGGTTATTTTATCTTGGTAGTCTGAGTGGGGTACACTTGCGTATACAGGTATGCCTAGGGCTTCAATTTCGGCTGGATCTTCTACCCCTTTATGCATGGCTTTTTGTATAAGCACAATAGCCACTGCAAGCATGCCACCTAGCATGGTTGCCATAACTACTATTAGCGCTTTTTTAGGTTTTACCGGTTTACTGGTATTTACCTCGGCGTAGTCTATTACACGTACATTACCTACTGTACCAGCACGCACTATGTCCAACTCTTGGGTTTTACTTAATAGCAGTGTGTAAATTTGGTTGCTTACTTCAACATCGCGCTTTAAGCGCAGTAGCTCTTGCTGGGTTTCGGGTAGGTTGCCTACCTCGCCAATCAGCTCATTTTTTTGGCTTTCTACTGCTTGTATTTGCTCAATTATACCTTGGTATGCTGGGTGGTCTTTTTTAAATTTACGGCCAAGCTCTAAGCGTTTTAGGTTTAGCTCTTGTAGTTTTGTTTCAAGCTTTACTACTTGCTCAAGCACGCCTTGGGTCTCAAGCGTTATGTTTATAGACTGGCGTTTTATTTGGTAGTCGTTAAAGCGTTGCTCTGCATATTCAAGCTGTTTTTTAATTTCAGGTAATTGTACTTCTAAAAATTCAAGTGACTTTTGTGCCTCGGCGCTGTTACGCTCCACATTACGGCGAACATAAATAGCAGCTACTTTATCAAGTACTTTTTCGGCGTAACTTGGTTTAGTGCTTTGTAGGCTTAAATTAATAATGCCTGAGTCTTTACCTTTTTCACTGGCACCAATTGCTGCTTGTAAGTCAAGTATTGTATTTAGGCGATCTTTTCGGATAATTAAAAACTCAGTACCTGGGCGTGCATTAAGCTTGCGCACTGTTAAGTTAAATTTACCATTTGTAAGTTCTTCACCTACTTTGCCCACCAGTATTTGGTCTCCATCACCATTTAAAAGCGCAACACCGTTACCGGCTTGTGCAACAAGCACAAACTCTTGGTTTACAGCATTACGTGGTACGTCAAACCTAAATATATTTATACTTTCGCCGCCCCATGCATAGCTGCTTGCACCAAAACTTGGCTCGGCTAGGTCGCCCTCTTCCATTGGGGTAAATTTGCGGTACGCGCGGTTACCAATAAATGGGAAGAGCTTAGGCTCTGCTATTATATTAAGCTTTAGTGAATCTACCGCTTCTCCAATTACGCTGCGCGATTTTAGTAATTCTATTTCGGTAACTGCGGCCGATGTACTTTCGAACATACCGGCCATGTCGTCAAACCCGGGGACCGATGCACTGCCGTCTTCCACTTGTATCATGGCGGTGGCTTGGTAAACTGGCGTGCTTAATACCGCATAAACCACACCTATAAACATAAACAGTGCCGTTATGCCTGCTAT
>TARA_B110000046_G_scaffold185756_1_pt1 | contig 11626 bp, 11 predicted proteins | sample TARA_B110000046 | Tara Oceans TARA_B110000046 (sample SAMEA4397157) | marine metagenome | biome: Polar Biome; feature: [DCM] deep chlorophyll maximum layer (ENVO:01000326); material: water (ENVO:00002006), including particulate matter (ENVO:01000060) such as... | depth 40 m
TTGTACCTCTGTAATCCAATTTAAAGGTGACACCCAAGTTTCCTTAAAAATTAAACTTCCTATTAAAAGCGTAATACCCGCAATTAACATTTGATAACCTGTACTTACAAAAAAGTTTTTTGGTAAATCTGCTTTTGACACAAATACGCTTCCATAACTCCAACTAAAGACACAGGTGAAAATCATAAAAATACCTAAAATACTACCTTCTGAAGAAGTGATTTCTTGCTGACTTACCAGTAAATACATTCCAACCAACCCCAATAAAACCCCAATAATAGATTTTTTCTGCATAGGTTTTCTATCTATTAAGCGCATTAATAAAAGCACAAACAAGGGTTGTGTAGATGCTAACAAGGCTGCAAACCCACTATCTACGTACCTTAGAGCCCAAACAAAAACACCATTTCCATACACTAAGAACAAAAAACCAGCAATTAATGAATTTAAAAATTGCTTTTTTGTAATGGCTAGTTTAAAATTTAAAATTTTAGAAATAATCATTATTAAAAGGCCCGCAGCAATAAAACGGATAGACGCCAAGAAAAAAGGTGCCAATTCTGTAACAGCAATTTTATTAAATACATACGTAGAACCCCAAATAATATAAATTGCAAAGAAAGATACAATAATAAGTAATTTTGAGTTCGCTAACTTCATACGTAATAATTTTATAAGAAGACAAAATTACTATTAAAATACTAATAATAATTTTTTATTTTAAACATTATTACTATCCTTAAATTATAAGGAATTTGCATTATTGATATACGCTTATAGCAGTTTATCAAAACTTTAATGTTACATATAATAACAATAACATTAGAGAAGATAGTAGATATTTAAATGAACGCAATAAAAGAATGAAAAATTGTTTGGGTTGGTGCTTCTCATGTAATCAGATTAGAAAAAGAGATGAAAAAAATGTACTAATTTTAAAGTATCAATCGTCAAGTAATATTTAACTTTTTAAAGTTTTTTTATTACAAAAACCCCCACTATTGTGAAGGTTTTTTTGCTATATAAGATTCAATAAACTAATTATAGACCAATCAATTTTTCTAGAAACAAACATTACAGCAGCTAGAATAAAAAATAAACCAAGACTTCCAGCAAGTAGAGCATAACTTTCTAATTGAATAATTATAAATATAAAAGCATATAAAACCGTTAACGAAGATGCTATAAATAGCATAAATTTTAAGCTTTTTAATATATTTTTAGCATACGCTGTTATCAATCCTATTACAGAAATGCTAGCTATTGCGTAAGCTTTTAGAAAGTTACTGTGTTCAGAAATAGAAACTAATAGAGTGTAAAACATTAAAAGAGCAAGTCCAATCATTAAATATTGAAATGGATGCATATAAATTTTACTAATAGTTTGTATTAAAAAGAATACTAAAAAAGTTAAACAAATGACCAAAAAACCATATTTAGCAGAACGCTCACTTTTTTGATATTCATCGACTGGAATTTTGAAATTAACCCCAAAATCAAAATCATTTAAATAAGGTAGCTGATTAAAGTGTTGTTGAGAAAATGGACGATTTATGTCTAGAATGTTCCATTTGGCATTAAATCCATGATCATTGATTTTATCTGAGTTATAGGGTAAAAATTCACCCATAAACTTTGCTGTTTTCCAACTAGAACTTATTTCTGCAGTGGTTTCTTTTCCTATCGGTATAAAACGTATTTCTTTACTACCTCTAACACTAAAATCCAAAGAGAATGTAACAGGTTTCATTTTTTTATTCTCCACTTTTAAAGGAATCATACCACTTTTTAAAGTATAATATCGATCATCATTATAAGAATTTGTACCACTTGATGATAATCCATGTTTTTTACCATCTATATTAATTGAAAGTACACTATTCACTCCTTTTACATTGGTCGTTTTTAATAAAACCAAACTTTTATCCCAAAGTATATTTTTATCATCAATTTCTTTTTGGCTAAAGTCGAAGGAATTAAAGGTTCCATTTATGAGAATATTACTATTAAAAACTGGGGTTGTGTAAATTCCTCGTTTTTTTTGCTCGGGATTAATCGTTGATTTTATATCTAATTTATCAGGAAAAAAATATCCGTCTTTAATATATTCAATTGTTTCTGTCGTTATTTTTTTTGTTTTTTTATCCGTAATTACTTTTTCAACAAAAACTTTATAAGGCACTTTTATGATAGGTCCGTATATGACTACTTCATTTCCCCACTGCTTACTTATTTCATCTAAAACTTTTTCTTGCCGCAAAGAACGTTCTTGAATTAAATTTTCTATGAACACTAGTGGAATGAGTAAAACTAGACTTAAAAAGCCTATCATCATCATTCTTGCAGTTGTAGATGTTTTGTTCCATTTTAAAAATTTGTTTGGTTGTTGTTGTTCCATAATATCAATGTTTATAATTTATAATACTATAAAATTAATGCAGTATGGTTTTACTATGTACTTGATATTAGAATTCGAAAGTACTTATTTAGAATTCGTAAATAAAATGTTTCTTTTTTTAACACAAAGGCTCGCAAATAAATTGCGAGCCTTTGTGTTATTTAAGAAATAACTGTATTTTAAAATTCAACTATTCAACAGGCTATATGTAAGTAAGAAATTATAAGATATCGATTTTATCACTTTAAATATAATAAATAGTTCGTTTTTTTGTGTTATTTCTGTCTTTTCTTTAATTCTGCTTCAATATCCTTTAAGGTGAAACCTTTGGCTTGTAATAACATTAAATAATGGAATAACAAATCTGCAGATTCATATAAAAATAATTCATCATTATTATCCATGGCCTCAATAACAGTTTCTATTGCCTCCTCTCCTACTTTCTGAGCTATTTTATTAATACCTTTGTCAAACAAACTAGCCACATAAGATTTTTGAGTGTCTTTGTTTGCTACTCTTTCTGTAATAACAGATTCTAAAGTCGAAAAGAAACTATAATTAGGTTTGTTTTCTTCGTTCCAACACGTGTCAGACCCTTTATGACAAGTCGGCCCCTTTGGATTTACAAAAATTAATAAAGTATCATTATCACAATCTAGTTTCATCTCTACTAAATTCAATGCATTTCCACTTTCTTCACCTTTTGTCCACAATCTTTTTTTTGTTCTGCTAAAAAAAGTAACTAATTTGGTTTCTTGTGTTTTATTGAAAGCCTCTTCATTCATATAGCCTAGCATCAATACATTTTTTGTTGTTGCGTCTTGAATAATTGCTGGCACTAATCCGTCGTTATTTTTATTGAAATCTATATTCATTATTTTAATTTTAACTCCATTTTCACATCTGCAGATTCATAGTAGGAATCTTTTATTTCAACATGTATAAACCCCAATTTCTCGTAGAGTTTTATGGCACTTTTTAATTTACTGCTGGTCTCTAATGTAATTAATTTAATTTCTTTTTCTATACATAAGTTAATACAAGTTTCCATTAGTTTTCTTCCAACACCTAAACCTTTATAAGCATCAACGACTCCTAGTTTCATAATCTCATAAACAGATGTACTAATAGGACATATACTTACTGTTCCAACAACTTTATCATTAAAATGGGCTAAAAAAATCGAACTCCCTTTTTCTAAATACTTGTTAGGATTGTCTAATAAATCGTCATCCGCTTTTTCGTACAAATTAAATGTATGCAGCCAATCTAAAGATATTTTTTTAAACTGTTTATGGTATTTATCTTCGTATTTTTTAATCTGTAATTTTTTCATTTTTACAAGATTTAGATTCGAACTGGTATATTTTTGTTTTTTAATGCTTTTTTTAATTCTAAAATTGAAATTTCTCCAAAGTGAAAAACACTTGCTGCTAGGGCTGCGTCAGATTTTCCAATGTTAAAAGTATCAATAAAATGTTGTACCGATCCTGCGCCACCTGAAGCTATGATTGGAATATTTAATTCATCTGATAATTTAGCCAAAGCTACATTTGCAAAACCTGCTTTGGTTCCGTCATTATTCATCGAAGTAAACAAAATTTCTCCTGCTCCACGTTTTTCTACTTCTTTAGCCCAATCAAATAAATTCAATTCAGTAGCAATAGTTCCTCCTGCTAAATGTACAATCCATTCTCCATCAATTTCTTTTGCATCAATAGCAACCACCACACATTGATTTCCGAATTTTTCTGCCAATTCGTTGACTAAATCTGGTCTTTTTATTGCGGAGGAATTTATAGACACTTTATCGGCACCCGATTTTAATAATAAATCTACGTCAGCAACTGAAGAAATTCCGCCACCAACTGTAAACGGAATATTTACTTGTTCTGCAACTCGATGCACCATTTCAATCATGGTTTTTCTGCCTTCTAAAGTCGCAGAAATATCTAAAAAAACCAATTCGTCTGCTCCTATTTCTGCATATTTCTTTGCTAAAACCAAAGGGTCTCCTGCATCAATTAAGTTCAGGAAATTAACACCTTTTACAGTTCTTCCGTTTTTAATATCTAAACAAGGTATAATTCTTTTTGTTAACATTTTACTGACTGATTATAAATTGTTCTAACTGTTTTAAGCTTATTTTATTCTCATAAATTGCTTTTCCAATAATTACTCCTTCGCAACCCATTTCTACTAATTTTGGAAGTTCATCAAAAGTTGAAATTCCTCCAGAGGCAATTAGTTTTAAATCTTTTACTTTTAATAAAATTTCTTGATAGGTTTCAAAACTTGGACCTTGTAACATGCCGTCTTTAGAAATATCTGTACAAATAACATACTGTATTCCTTTTTCCTGATATCCTTTTATAAAAGGAATTAATGCTAAAGAGCTTTCTTCTTGCCAACCATTCGTGGCAATTTTTCCGCCAGTAGTATCTGGATAAAAATCAGCACCTAAAATAATTTTTTCTGAACCGAATTTTTGAATCCAATTTTCAAAAATTCCTACATCTTTTACAGCAATACTTCCACCTGTTATTTGATTTGCACCAGAATTAAAAGCGATTTTTAAATCTTTATCAGATTTTAAGCCACCACCAAAATCTATGTTCAAATTGGTTTTGGAGGCAATTTGCTCTAATACTTTATAGTTGACAATTGTACTTGCTTTTGCACCATCTAAATCGACCACATGCAAATATGTAATACCCGCATCTTCAAATTCTTTAGCAACTTCTAGCGGGTTTTCATTATAAATTTTCTTTGTACTATAGTCTCCTTTAGTTAAACGAACACACTTCCCGTCAATTATATCTATAGCTGGAATAATTCTCATATTATAATTTTAAAAAATTTTTCAATATTAACTCCCCTTTAAGTCCGCTTTTCTCTGGATGAAATTGTACTCCGTAAAAATTATTATGTTGCAACCCAGATGCATAATTAAGACCATAATCTGTAGCAGCAATAGTTTCTTTACAGTGCTCTGCATAAAAACTGTGTATCAAATACATAAATTCATTTTCTTTTATTCCTGAAAACAAACTAGATTTTAAATCTTTGATAACATTCCATCCCATATGAGGAACTTTAAGTTCTTTTGAAAACTTTTTTACAGTAGTATTAAAAATACCTAAGCCTTTTGTGTTTCCTTCTTCAGACGAATTACACATTAATTGCATTCCCAAACAAATTCCCAAAACAGGTTGTTTTAAGGTTGGAATTATTTTATCCAGTCCACTTTCTTGTAGCATCTTCATTGCAGAACTTGCCTCTCCAACTCCAGGAAAAATAATTTTATCAGCAGCTATAATTTCATCAATATTATTAGATAAAACAGCATTAACTCCTAATCTTTTAAAGGCAAACTGAATACTTTTAATATTACCAGCACCATAATCAATAATGACTAATTTCATCTATAACATTCCTTTTGTTGATGGTAAAAACATCTTATTTGAATCTCTTTTTACAGCCATTTTCATTGCTTTAGCAAACGCTTTAAAAATACCTTCTATTTTATGATGTTCGTTTACTCCTTCAGCTTTTATATTTAAATTACATTTTGCTCCATCGGTAAATGATTTAAACAAGTGAAAAAACATTTCTGTAGGCATATCACCCACTTTTTCTCGTTTAAATTCAGCATCCCATTCTAACCAATTTCTACCACCAAAATCAACTGCAACTTGTGCTAAACAATCATCCATTGGCAAACAAAAACCATATCTTTCAATACCTAATTTATTACCTAATGCTTTATTGAATAATTCCCCAAAAGTAATCATAGTATCTTCAATGGTATGATGTTCATCGACTTCTAAATCTCCATCAACTTTTATGGTTAAATCCATAGCTCCATGTCTTCCAATTTGATCTAACATATGGTCGAAAAAAGATAAGCCTGTAGAAATATCATTTTTACCAGAACCATCTAAATTTAATTTGATATAAATCTTTGTTTCATTCGTATTTCTAGTGATTTCTGCAACTCTATCTTCTAATTTTAGAAATTCATAAATTTCTGACCAATCCTTACTCGTTAAAGCAATACAATCTAAAATTTCTTGTTTTGAAGTTTCTATTTCATCAGCACCTAATAAAGGGTTCTCAGATAAATAGATCCCTTTAGCACCTAAATTCTTCGCCAACTCCATATCTGTAATCCGATCCCCTAAAACAAACGAATTCTCTAAATCATATTCTTCAGAAAAATACTTTGTTAACAAACCTGTTCTAGGTTTTCTAGTAGCTGCATTATCATGCGGAAAAGTCTTATCAATAAGAACATCAGAAAAAATAACGCCTTCTTTTTTAAAGGCACTCATCACTTTATTTTGTGCTGGCCAAAAAGTATCTTCAGGAAAAGAACTTGTACCCAAACCATCCTGATTTGTAACCATCACCAATTCATAATTCAATTCTGCAGCAATTTTTGCCATGTATTGAAATACTTTCGGATAAAATTCTAATTTTTCTAAACTATCTAATTGATAATCTACAGGCGGCTCTAAAACTAAAGTGCCGTCTCTGTCTATAAATAATACTTTTTTCATAATTAAATTTCCTTTAAAGCTTTCATTAGTTTAGCATTTTCTATGCTCGTCCCAATTGTGAAACGTAAACAATTTTCACACAAAGGTTGTGTTGTTCGATTTCGTACTACAATTCCTTTTTCTATGAGTTGATTGTAGCGTTTATTTGCATTATCTACCTTTACCATTATAAAGTTACAATCGGTTGGATATATTATTTTAATGATTGAAACCTCTTTTAATTCCTTTATTAATAAATTTCTCTGTTGAGTGATTTCAGCAACTTCATTTTTAACTTCATCAATTTTTGATAATCTTTCAATGGCTTTTTGTTGCGTTAATTCGTTTACGTTGTAAGGTGGTTTTATGTTATTTAAAATAGTAATAATTTCTTCAGAAGCATAACAAATACCTAACCTAATGCCCGCTAAACCGTAAGCTTTAGATAAGGTTTGAGTGATCATTAAATTTGGAAATATTGTTAGTTTTTCTAACCAACTTTTTTGAACTGAAAAATCAATATATGCTTCATCTATAACTACTAAACCGTTAAACTTTAAGAGTAATTCTTCCACAATATCTTCTGTAAAGCTATTTCCTGAAGGATTGTTTGGCGAGCATAAAAATAAAATTTTACTATGTGCATCTACTCTTTTTAAAATCTGATCTACTTTTGGCTGAAAATCTTCCGTCAATAAAACAGTTCTATTTTCTATTGCGTTTATATTCGCCAAAACACTATACATTCCATAAGTTGGTGGCAACGTAATGACATTATCTACATTTGGTTCACAAAAAACTCTAAATATTAAATCTAAAACTTCATCGCTACCATTTCCTAGTAAAATATTTTTTTTATCAATTCCTTTAATTTTAGATAGTAAATCTTTTACCTTATGTTGTTGTGGATCTGGATATCGATTTACACCGTTTTCAAAAGGATTTTCATTCGCATCCAAGAAAATCATTTCAGTAGTCGTTACATCTTTATACTCATCTCTTGCAGAAGAATAGGGCTTTAGAGACTTAATATTTTCTCTAATTAGGTTGTTGATATTAAAGTTTGTTTTCATAATAAAAAAAGACTTCGACATGCTAAGTCTGACAATTAAGATGTTATTTTAAATCTTTTAAACGAATTGAAACAGCATTTTTATGAGCTTGCAACCCTTCTGCCGCTGCCATCAACTCAATTGCATTACCGATCGTTTTTATTCCTTCTTTAGAGATTTCCTGAAACGTAATACTCTTTGTAAAACTATCTAAATTCACACCAGAGTATGCTTTAGAAAATCCGTTTGTTGGTAAGGTATGATTTGTGCCTGAGGCATAATCTCCAGCGCTTTCTGGAGTATAATTTCCTATAAAAACGGAACCTGCATTTTCTATATTATCAATATAAAAATCATTATTATCTGTACAAACAATAAAGTGCTCGGGACCATATTCATTGATTAATTCTAAAGCGATTTCATCATTGGCTACAAAAATAGATTTTGAATTGGCTATTGCTTTCTGCGCTATATCAATTCTTGGTAATTCTAAAAGTTGTTTATCTATCTCAATAGAAACTTCATTAATTAATTCTTTTGATGTAGAGACCAAAATTACCTGACTATCTGCTCCATGTTCTGCTTGACTCAATAAATCTGATGCTACATAACTTGCGTTTGCAGAGTCATCTGCGACAACTAATAATTCACTTGGGCCCGCAGGCATATCGATTGCAACCCCATATTTTGTTGCTAATTGTTTAGCAACTGTTACAAACTGATTTCCTGGTCCGAATACTTTATACACTTTTGGAACTGTTTCTGTACCAAATGTATATGAAGCAATAGCCTGAATTCCACCAACTTTTATAATTTTTGTAACGCCACATAAATTGGCAGCATACAAAATTGCTGGATGAATTTTCCCTTCTTTATTCGGTGGAGAACACAATACAATTTCTTTACAACCTGCAATTTGAGCAGGGATTGCCAACATTAAAACTGTTGAAAATAAAGGTGCTGTTCCACCAGGAATATACAAGCCTACTTTTTGAATTGGTCTTTTTTCTTGCCAACAGGAAACGCCGGTTGTTGTTTCTACAAAAATTTTAACTGTTTTTTGTGCGATATGAAACTTCGTGATATTTGATTTTGCAAGGTTTATAGCGTCTTTTAATGCTGAAGAAACCAATGCTACAGCTTCATCAATTTCTTGATTAGAAACAATGTTATTATCTAAAGAAACACCATCAAATAACTCGGTGTATTTATATACTGCTGCATCTCCATTTCTTTGAACATCATTAAAAATCTGATTCACAGTGTTTTCAATATCTTCAACGGTTTTTGTCGGTCTCTGTAAAATTTGAGACCAATCCTTTTTTAATGGATTTATAATTGTTTTCATGATTAACTTGATAATCAACCTTGAATTAATCCAAGGTCTTTTTAATATATTTCATTTTTCGCCTAAAAATTGATACCGAATAAGTTTCAAAACCTATAAAACCATTTTTTCAATAGGACATACTAAAATTCCTTCTGCACCATTTTCTTTTAATTCATCTATAATCTCCCAAAACTGATTTTTAGAAATTACGGAATGCACAGAACTCCATCCTTCTTCTCCCAATGGCAAAACAGTGGGGCTTCTCATCCCTGGTAACAAACTTAAAATAATAGCTAACTTATCATTTGGAGCATTTAACAATATATATTTTGAATCTCTTCCTTTTAAAACCGACTGAATTCTAAATTGAATCTTTTTTAAAATAGCCATTCTTTCATCAGATATTTTCGGTGAAACAGCCAAAACTGCTTCCGACTTTAATAACACCTCAATCTCTTTTAATCCGTTTTTAAATAGTGTACTTCCACTTGAGACGATATCACAAATTCCATCTGCTAAACCAATGTTTGGTGCAATTTCTACAGAACCACTAATCGTATGTAATTGTGCGTCAATATTTTGCTCTTTTAAAAATTTCTTAACGGTTTCTGGATAGGAAGTAGCAATTCTTTTACCGTCTAAATCTTTTAATGAATTTGCATCAGATTCTTTTGGTACAGCTATAGAAACTTTACATTTAGAAAAACCTAAACGTTCTATAAAGTTTATGTCTGCACCTTTTTCTATTAAAACATTCTCTCCAATAATAGCGGCATCTACTACTCCATCTTTTAAATATTGAGGAATATCTCCATTTCTTAAATAGAAAACTTCTACAGGAAAATTTCTAGCAGCTGCTTTTAATTGATCTTTTCCATTATCTATGGAAATACCGATGTCTTTTAAGATTCTCATTGAATCTTCATTTAATCTTCCTGATTTTTGGACTGCAATTCTTAAAGTACTCATTTTTATTTTATTTGGTGCTTGAGCAAATATGGTTTAAAACTAAAAAAAACCCGTTTGATTTGCTCAAACGGGTTTATTAATATCTTGATTTTATTCAATACATCTTTAAATCGCTTGATTGCAATTGTAAAAATGATGATGATGAAATTGAATAAAATTCATGTCTTGTTTATTTCTCAACAAATATTCTAATTTTATTTTTAATTACACAACTAAACACCTTAAAAAAAAAATTAAAACCTAATATTTATCAATATCTGTTTTTTTGTTTAAAATTTAAACTAATTTCATTTAAATTAGACTTCTTTTTCTAATTAAAAAATGAGATCTTTAATAATTACTTGTAAAAGTCATTAAAACTACTTTTACATCGACAACATACACTGTGTATTGCTTCATATTTTTTTTTACAGACAAACAGCCTTTGCTAAAACTTGTTTAGCAGAGGCTGTTTGGTCATTTTAAAAATAAGAAAGCTACTTTATTTAGTAACCTCTGCTTCTGTAATTGCTAAAACTTCAAGATCAAAAACAAGTTCTTTACCTGCTAAAGGATGGTTTCCATCTATGACGATAGTTTCTTCCCTAACTTCCACCACCATCAAATTCATTTCTTGACCGTCTGGAGATTTAGAAACTAATCCCATACCAACTTCAGGAGCCATATCTTGCGGAAGCTCCGTTTTCTTAACCTCTTGTATTAAATCTTTATTAACATCTCCATAAGCTTCCTCTTTAGGAATTGTAATGGTTTTTTTTTCATTTAATTTCATGTCGATTAACCCTTTCTCAAAACCAGGTATTAACTGTCCTTGTCCTAAAGTAAATTCGATTGGCTCTCTTCCTTCAGAACTATCAAAAATTTGTCCGTCAGATAATTTACCGGTATAATTTACTTTTACTGTGTTGTTCTCTTTGACTTGATTCATACTAACATTATTTAATTCCAAAAAATATTCTTTGCATAATTCTTACGCAGCAAACATTCTTAATTTAAACTTACAAAAACATTAGCCGCCAAAATCAAGCCAAAAAAAATAAAGTAATACTGAAAATTAGAAAACCTATAAAATAAGTCACATTAATTATATAAAAACTGCTGCATCCCTTTCATGTTAAAGAAGCGTAACATTAAAATCTAATTTTTAATATTTCAATAAATAAAAATGGAATCAGCAACTATGTCAGTTAAATAAATAAAACATAAAATTTGTATGCCACTATGTACTTATATTAAGCCATTAGTCAATAATATATAAGTTGATGTAGGAAAAAGATAAAGCTCAAGCATAGTTTATTCAATATCGAGTAACCCGAAATTCACATTTTAGAACCTT
>TARA_B110000046_G_scaffold17634_1_pt1 | contig 11618 bp, 12 predicted proteins | sample TARA_B110000046 | Tara Oceans TARA_B110000046 (sample SAMEA4397157) | marine metagenome | biome: Polar Biome; feature: [DCM] deep chlorophyll maximum layer (ENVO:01000326); material: water (ENVO:00002006), including particulate matter (ENVO:01000060) such as... | depth 40 m
AATTTTCTCCAGTCTCTCAAACAGAACGGCACAATTAGAATTCCAAGCCATTTGGGGGGCGTCACACTTACTTAACATCGCTGTTAAGTTTGGTGAAGTAAGACGAAAGCGTTTGGGCAGCGACAATAGTAGAAGATAAAATTCTAGTTGATAGGGGTGAGTCACAGTCTGAGCTAGTGCATATCAAAATAAGTTACAAATGTGGGGCTGAATGTGGGGCAATAAATAAATGATAAATAAAAATCAATAAAATAAATAAGTTATAAATTAACTTGGCAGACGCTCCCTCCGCCATTAATTTTATCTAAGTCATTGTAAAAACAACACAAACTATGACTTCTCTCATTACAGTCCCACATCCAGTCCCACACTGTGATTGTGAAATTCTCAATTTCTTACCATTGCCCATTAGCATAAATGAGTACCGAAGTGGCTGAGTTGCTATAGCAGCTGACTGTTAATCAGCTTGTCGCAGGTTCGAGTCCTGCTGCCGGAGCCAATCAAAACAAGGGGTTAGCCGGAAATGGTTAGCCCCTTTGTTGATTCAAACTCACTTTAGGCGACACCTTGGGCGACAAAAATACAGTAAATTAAATAAAACCCCCGGCACCGAAATGCGCGGGGGCCGGGGTCGTCTGCAACAACAAGCCCCTAGCGATATTAGAAATATCGCAATTGGAGAATGCGTGTTCTGACTTGGAAGTTCAATTCAAAAGGTATTTTGTTTTAAGCCTAATTTATAGGCACATTAAATTTATTGCATATAATTTAGGCTTAATTATTATTTTGATCTAAGTGTCCACTTTGGTTAGAACAAAAAAAATGTCGCCAGTTATCTATCAACCTATTGAAAATGCTTAACTAAAATTAAAAATAAACAGGGATATGAAAACTGGCCCGCTTCTTGAAATGTACTTCGCACTGCAACAACAAACTCTAGCGGAGTACTACAAATGAAAAAGACACTAAAAGCCCTCGCCAATGCTGGCGCGGTTGCTGCCACACTTGTTTACGGTGGTGCTGTTCAAGCTGCCGATACCATTAAGGTCGGAGTCCTGCATTCCTTATCTGGAACCATGGCAATCAGCGAAACGACGTTGAAAGACACGGTTCTAATGATGATTGACGATGTGAACAAAAAGGGTGGATTGCTTGGCAAGAAACTTGAAGCCGTTGTCGTAGACCCAGCTTCAAATTGGCCTTTGTTTGCTGAAAAAACACGCGAGCTGATCGAAAAAGAAAAAGTCGATGTTATCTTCGGCTGCTGGACATCGGTTTCACGCAAATCCGTATTGCCAGTCATCGAAGAACTGAACGGCATGTTATTCTACCCAGTTCAATACGAAGGTGAAGAAAGCTCACGCAATGTTTTCTACACAGGTGCAGCTCCTAACCAACAAGCTATTCCAGCTGTTGAATACTTGATGGGCGAAGAAGGCGGAGAGGCCAAGCGTTGGGTCTTATTGGGAACCGATTATGTGTACCCACGTACAACTAACAAAATTCTGCGCGCGTTCTTACACTCCAAAGGAGTCAAAGATGCTGACATTATGGAGAACTACACACCGTTCGGTCATTCCGATTGGCAAACCATTGTTGCTGACGTGAAAAAGTTTGCGTCTGCGGGTAAAAAGACAGCCGTTATTTCTACAATCAATGGCGATGCAAACGTTCCGTTCTATAAAGAATTGGGTAACCAAGGCATCAAAGCGGAAGACATCCCGGTTGTTGCCTTCTCAGTTGGTGAAGAAGAGCTTGCTGGTTTAGACACCAAACCTCTTGTTGGTCACTTAGCTGCTTGGAACTACTTCATGAGCGAAGAGTCTCCTGAAAATGCAGCATTCATCAAGAAATGGCACACGTTCATTAAGGACGATAAACGCCCAACAAACGATCCAATGGAAGCAACGTACCTTGGCTTTAAAATGTGGACACAAGCTGTGCAACAAGCGGGCACAACAAATATAGATGCTGTTCGCCAAGCGATGTATGGCCAAAAAGTCAACAATCTAACAGGTGGCGTTGCTGTAATGAATGCTAACCATCATTTGTCGAAGCCTGTTCTCATCGGTGAAATTCAAGCAGACGGTCAGATTGAGACGGTATCTCGTACTGACGATGTGGTTGTTGGTGATGCTTGGTCAAACTTCATTCCAGAAAGCGCCAAGTTAACTGCAGATTGGACCTTCCCATGGGTCTGTGGAAACTGTGAAAAACCATTGCACTTAAGCATGAAGTAATTCTTGTTTCTGATCGGTCGAGGCACCCTCCCATGTCTCGGCCGATTTTCTTATTCATAATTTGACGGCATATTTTATGACACGCATTTTATCATCTCTTCTATTTAGTTTATTAATTTTGTTCTCAGCAATGCCGGTGGTACTTGCTGATATAACTTCAGATATTGATAAATTATCTGCCAAAAGCACAAAGACTAAAATATCGTCAATCAATAGGCTGGTTGCGTCGGGTGACCCGCAAGCCGCTGTTGTGTTGAAGGCATTTTTAGACGGCAATTTGTATACCCGAAAAGCGGACAAAAAGGTCGTTATTGGGAATATGGTTTCTGAACAGTTCAGAACTTTCGATCCTTTGACCAACAACGAAATTGGGGTTGTTGAAAAGTCTTCCCTAAAGAAGGCCCGAATTAATAATAGACTGCGCAAAATTATCCGTGGTGCCTTGGGTGGCCTAAATTTATTAAGCCCTGAAAAATCCCTCCGCATAAGTGCCGCAAAGGATGTGTTTAAAAGTCAGAACATGAGCGTTATCGCCTTGTTGGAAAAAGCCATTGCCAAAGAAACAGAAAGCGACGTTATGGTTGCGTTCCAAAGATCATTGGCAGCCGTTCAAGCAACCAACAGCACCGATGTAATTGTTCGTGTAGATGCGTTAAACACGTTGAGCAAATTTACTGACCAAGACGTCCGTGCCCTTATTGCATCAATCATCGAAAAAGAAAATTCTGACAAACCGAGCGCGGCGGAACGCCAAATCCGGGAGGCCGCTGTAAAAGCGCTTTCAGGGATTGAATCCCGGCTTAAAATTTGGAGTTACGTGGCCAGTATTTTTCAGGGCCTGAGTTTGGGTTCGGTGTTGTTGCTGGCTGCTATGGGGCTTGCCATAACTTTTGGTGTTATGGGCGTTATTAATATGGCCCATGGCGAAATGGTTATGCTGGGTGCCTACACAACATATTTGGTTCAAGATATTTTTAAGGCCTATCTATCAACCTATTTCGATTGGTCTATTCTGATCGCCATACCCGCAGCCTTTCTTGTTGCCGGAGCGTTTGGGGTTCTTATTGAACGGTGCGTTATCCGGTTTCTGTATGGCCGCCCGCTTGAAACATTGCTGGCGACTTGGGGCATCAGCTTGATGCTACAGCAGATGGTGCGTTCTGTTTTTGGCCCTACCAATCAAGAAGTCTCGAACCCCTCGTGGATGAGCGGTGCCGTCGAAGTCGTTGGTGGATTGAGCCTTACCTATAACCGAATTTGGATCATGGTTTTTGCCGTTTTGGTTTTTGCGCTTGTCACTTTTTTGATGAAAAAAACATCCTTTGGATTGCGCATGCGAGCCGTCACCCAAAACCGGGCCATGGCTTCTTCTATGGGCATTCGCACGGGCTGGGTTGATGCCATGACATTTGGATTGGGCTCTGGTATCGCAGGCATGGCCGGGGTTGCGCTCTCACAAATTGATAACGTCTCACCCAATTTGGGCCAAGCCTACATCATCGATAGCTTTATGGTCGTTGTGTTTGGTGGCGTGGGGAATTTATGGGGCACCGTTGTGGGCGCTCTTAGCTTGGGCATTGCAAACAAATTCTTAGAGCCTGTTTCCGGCGCGGTGTTAGCCAAGATATTTGTGCTCGTCGCCGTGATCCTGTTTATCCAAAAGCGCCCACGTGGTCTGTTTGCTCTCAAAGGTCGGGCGGTGGAAGGATGAGTACAATGACACCAACAAATGCAGGCCCCGTTACGTCTCTGATTTTGGGTAACCGTGCCGCAACGATCACAATGGGCATTTTATTAGGGGTGACTATTTTAGTCCCCGCTTTGAATTTGCTGCTGCCCGAAACTTCCGTGTTCCATGTGCCTAACTATCTGGTCAGTTTGATGGGCAAGTATTTGTGTTTTGCTCTGCTTGCTTTGAGCGTTGATTTGATTTGGGGTTTTTGTGGTATTTTGAGCTTGGGCCATGGCGCGTTCTTTTCGCTCGGCGGATATGCCATGGGCATGTATTTGATGCGCCAGATTGGTGACCGCGGAGTATATGGAAATGCGGACCTTCCTGATTTTATGGTCTTCTTGAATTGGCAGGAACTGCCTTGGTACTGGTATGGATTTGATAATTTTGCCTTCGCAGCCTTGATGGTTGTTGTGGTGCCGGGCCTGTTGGCGTTCATTTTTGGATGGTTCGCGTTTCGGTCACGGGTGACTGGGGTTTATTTGTCGATCATTTCCCAAGCTATGACCTTTGCATTGTTGTTAGCATTCTTCCGCAACGACATGGGCTTTGGCGGAAATAACGGCCTGACAGATTTCAAAGAAATTTTGGGTTTTGATTTAAAGTCAGATTCCGTTCGTGCAACTTTGTTCGCATGCTCTGCGTTGGCTGTTGCTTTTGGGTATGTGCTGTGTCGTTTAATTGTTGCTTCCAAATATGGACGCGTGCTTGTTGCTGTGCGCGATGCCGAAACCCGGACCCGGTTTTTGGGGTATCGGGTCGAGCATTATAAACTTTTAGCCTTTACCGTATCGGCTGTGTTGGCAGGGATCGCCGGCGCTTTATACGTGCCGCAAGTTGGTATCATTAACCCCAGCGAATTTTCACCTGCAAATTCTATCGAAATCGTAATTTGGGTTGCTGTCGGTGGGCGCGGATATTTGCATGGCGCTATATTGGGTGCGATTGTTGTCAACTATGCTAAATCCTATTTCACAGGAGCATTACCCGAAGTTTGGTTGTTTATGTTAGGCGGCTTGTTCATTGCAACAACCCTGTTCCTGCCTAAAGGAATTGTTGGATTAATGGAAAAGTTTACCAAAGCCGAAGCCGTTGAAAAAATAACACCAGTGGCTTTGCCACAAGGGGCGGGTGAGTAAAATGGATGGTCTTCAAAATGAGAAAGTAGAGCCCGGTGACACGATCTTGTATGTGGATGGTGTATCGGTCAGTTTTGACGGATTTAAAGCCCTTAACGAATTAAGCTTTTATGTGGCTGCCGGTGAGTTACGCGCCATCATTGGTCCCAATGGGGCGGGTAAAACAACGATGATGGATGTGATTACGGGCAAAACCAAACCGGATAAAGGCATGGTTTTATTCAAGAACCATACGGACTTAACCCGTCTTGATGAAACACGTATTGCAAACTTGGGCATTGGGCGGAAGTTTCAAAAACCAACAGTGTTTGAAAACCAGACGGTGTTTGAAAATTTGGAACTGGCCTTGGCCGGAGACCGCCGCGCTTTTACTGCCCTATTTGCAAAATTGTCCGGTGAAGACCGGGACCGAATTGCTGAAGTGTTGAGCATCATATCCTTGTCAGATGCGCACAAAAAACCGGCAGGTGAATTATCACACGGTCAAAAACAATGGTTAGAGATCGGCATGCTGTTAATGCAAGACCCGGAATTGCTTTTAGTCGATGAACCAGCAGCGGGCATGACAGATTCAGAAACGGCTCAGACAGCAGAAATGCTGAAAGGTATTGCCAAAACACATTCCGTTGTTGTGGTCGAACACGACATGGACTTTGTGAAATCACTGAACAGTCGGGTAACCGTTTTGCACGAAGGGTCTGTTTTGGCAGAAGGTTCATTGGAAACGGTACAAAATAATGAACGTGTTATTGAAGTTTATTTAGGGCGCTGATTATGTTGAAAGTTGAAAATCTCGACCTGTATTATGGAGCAAGCCAAGCGCTCAAGCAGGTTAATTTGGTTGCCGATAAAACGGGGGTTACCTGTGTTATGGGCCGAAATGGTGTTGGCAAAACAAGTCTGCTTCGGGCCATCGCCGGTCAGCAATCGATCCAATCAGGCACCATTGAATGGGAAGGTGAAAACATATCCACGATGGCCCCGTATACCCGTGCAGCCAAAGGCATTGCTTATGTGCCTCAGGGTCGAGAGATATTTCCGCTGTTAACCGTGTATGAGAATCTATGCACCGGATTTGCTGCCCTCAAAAGATCGGAGAGAAAAATATCGACTGAGATTTTTGATTTATTTCCCGTTCTGAAAGACATGTTAAACCGACGCGGTGGCGATTTATCTGGTGGTCAGCAACAGCAACTTGCCATCGCCCGCGCCTTGATAACAAAACCCCGCTTGTTGATTTTGGATGAACCAACAGAAGGCATTCAACCCTCAATCATTAAAGATATTGGTCGAGTTATTCAGTTGCTTTCCAGCCGTGGAAATATAGCCATATTGCTGGTCGAACAATACTTTGAATTTGCCCGCGATTTGGCCGATACCTATGTGGTTATGGACCGTGGCGAAATCGTCATGGAAGGCCATGGGAATGAAATGGTAGAAGAAGATGTCCGCCGCTTCATCACAGTCTAATCAGTTGACCGAGCCTGTACTCACTAAGGTAAAAGTGGAGGGGGGCGCGCGTGTTCAATTTGGCTTGAGCGAAAACAAAACAGTTCTTCGTGATTTGTACCAGCGTGATCCGGTTCGGATTTTGTTTCCAGATAATCCACCGGGTGAATTGACCATTGGTGTTTTAACGACAACGTCAGGCGGTTTGGTCGGGGGTGATGTTATTTCTATTAAAGTCCATGCAGAAGCCGAAACGCAGGCCATGATCATGGCTCAGGCGGCGGAAAAGATATATCGCTCGGCTGGGGATGATTGTCTGATTGATATTACAATCAAGGCCGATGACGGTGCTTGGTTCGAGTGGTTGCCGCAAGAAACCATTTTGCATCAAGGTGCCCGTATGCGGCGGCAAACGAAATTACATCTGTCCGGTAGTGCCCGCGTTTTTGCGGGTGAGTTTCTGGTATTTGGTCGCCATGCAATGGGTGAAAAAATGACCGAGGGATTGGTTCGTGATTGTTGGGGTGTCTCGGTTGATGGGCGCGCCCTTTGGGCAGACGCTTTTCATATGGATGGTGCCCTTGATAAAATTATAGATCACGCGGCGGGGCTTGGCGGTGCGACAGGATTAGCTAATTGTGTTTATACGGGCCCTGATGCCAGCGATCATTTGGATTTAGCCCGCACGTTATTAGAGACCCAAGTAAACGTAAGATCCGGGGCGACTGTTGTGAACGGTGTTTTGTTGGTGCGCTGGCTTGGGAGCGATGTGTTTTCACTGCGTAAATCATTTGCTGCATTTTGGAAGAAATTTAGAAACCAAGTTGGTGGGCAGCCAGAACAACTGCCCCGCCTTTGGGATATATAAGGAGAGATAAGAGTGAATTTATCGCCCAGAGAAAAAGACAAATTACTAGTTGCAATGGCCGCAGAAGTTGCGCGCAAAAGATTGGCGCGTGGGGTGAAGTTGAATTATCCAGAAGCCATTTCTCTGATTTCTGATTATGTGGTTGAGGGTGCACGCGATGGCACCAGCGTTGCTGATTTGATGCGCGATGGCGCTACGGTCGTAACCAAAGATCAGGTCATGGATGGAATTTCAGACATGATCCACGACATTCAAGTTGAAGCCACTTTTCCCGACGGCACCAAATTGGTGACTGTCCACAATCCAATTCGATAGGGGAGATACATTATGATCCCAGGTGAAACCTTTATCCAACCGGGCGAAATTACCCTCAACGCAGGTTTGGAAACAATGACCGTTAGAATTGCCAATACCGGGGATCGCCCCGTGCAGGTTGGCTCGCATTATCATTTTTATGAAACCAATGCGGCGCTTGAATTTGACCGCGAACCAACCAAAGGCTTACGTCTGGATATTCCAGCAGGAACAGCCGTTCGGTTCGAGCCAGGTCAGGAACGCGAAGTCTCATTGGTTAAGTTTGGTGGAACCGGAACGGTTATTGGATTTAACGGACGCGTCGCTGGCGGACTAGAAGAAAACAAAGGGGGCGCTTAATGGCTTATAAAATAGAACGTTCTGCGTACGCCGCCATGTTTGGCCCAACCACGGGTGATAAGGTGCGCTTGGCCGACACGGATTTGATTATTGAAGTTGAGGCGGATTACACGACCTATGGCGATGAGGTTAAGTTTGGCGGCGGGAAAGTCATCCGCGACGGCATGGGTCAATCGCAAGTAACGCGTGCTGACGGAGCTGTTGATACGGTTATCACCAACGCTTTGATTGTCGATCATACAGGCATCATTAAAGCTGATATTGGAATTAAAGACGGACGCATTGCTGCTATTGGCAAAGCTGGAAACCCGGACGTTCAGTCCAACGTGAACATCATTGTCGGCCCCGGCACGGAAGCCATTGCGGGTGAGGGGCGTATTGTTACGGCTGGCGGTATCGACGCACACATTCACTGGATATGCCCTCAACAAATTGATGACGCTTTGTATTCGGGTGTAACCACCATGTTAGGCGGCGGCACTGGTCCCGCCGAAGGAACAAACGCCACTACCTGCACGCCCGGCCCCTGGCATATTGGCCGCATGATGCAAGCCGCCGAAGGCCTGCCCATGAACTTAGGTTTTTTTGGCAAAGGAAATGCGTCGGACCCGAAAGGGTTGGTGGAACAGGTTAATGCGGGTGTGTGCGGCATGAAGCTCCATGAAGATTGGGGGACAACACCGTCCGCAATCGATACCTGCTTAAGCGTTGCCGAAGAAATGGACGTTGCCGTTGCAATCCATACGGATACACTGAACGAGTCGGGGTTTGTAGAGAACACAACAGCCGCCTTCAAAGATCGCACCATCCACGCGTTTCATACGGAAGGGGCAGGCGGTGGCCATGCACCCGATATTATCAAACTCTGTGGTGAACTTAATGTCCTTCCTTCATCTACAAATCCAACCCGTCCATTCACGGTGAACACGGTGGATGAACATTTAGATATGTTGATGGTCTGTCATCATTTGGATTCTAGAATCCCAGAAGATGTTTCTTTTGCAGAAAGCCGCATTCGGCGTGAAACCATAGCCGCTGAAGATATTCTGCATGATCTAGGCGCATTCTCGATGATTGCTTCAGACAGTCAGGCCATGGGGCGTGTGGGTGAAGTGATCATTCGCACGTGGCAAACGGCTGATAAAATGAAAAAACAGCGTGGTTCCTTGCCCAAAGAAAAAGGCGATAACGATAACTTCCGGGTTAAACGCTACATTGCCAAATACACAATTAACCCCGCCCTGACCCACGGCATTGCCCATGAAGTGGGGTCCATTGAAGTTGGCAAACTTGCTGACCTGGTTTTATGGAAGCCCATGTTCTTTGGTGTAAAACCAGATGTCATTTTAAAATGCGGTACTATTGCTGCTGCTGCCATGGGTGATCCAAACGCGTCCATCCCAACACCACAGCCCGTCCATTATCGACCGATGTTTGGCGCTTACGGAAAATCTCTGACCCACAGTTCCGTAACCTTCGTATCGAAAGCCGGGTTTGATTTAGGTATTGCTGATACGTTTGGTTTAGAAAAGCGTTTATCCCCCGTATCAGGAACGCGGACGGTCAATAAGAGCCATATGGTTTACAATGACTACACGCCAAAAATGGAAGTTGATCCTGAAACCTATGAAGTTCGGGCAGACGGTATATTGCTGACCTGTGAACCTGCAACAGAGCTTCCCTTGGCACAAAGGTACTTTTTATTCTAATGCGAAAAGTTTTTAAGCGTCTCAACAAAACTGCGTGGTCTGAATCGGATAAAGTTGGAACGGTAACGCTTCCTTTTGATGATCGCCATCGCCGCCGTATTCGCATGACCGATGATGCGGGCGAGCCGTTCATGCTTGAACTTAGCGAAGCGGAACACCTGCATGACGGCGATGGTTTGGAATTGGAAAATGGTTTCATCATTGAAATCCAATCGGCAATCGAAGCCGTTTTGGATATTGAATGTCAGGATACGGAGCACGCTGCACGTGTCGCATGGCACATTGGAAACCGACATATTCCGTTACAAGTTTTGAAAAATGGTCATTTAAGAATTGGCGCAGATCATGTTTTGGCTGAAATGCTCAAAGGACTTGGTGCCAAAGTGATGGATGTACAATCAGAGTTTTCACCGGAATCAGGTGCCTATGCATCCGGAGGACATGGTCATCATGACCACTAGTTCCGAGGCGGGTTTTTATCGATTGATGTCGTGGTTATCGCCGTCCTTTCCCGTTGGTGCCTACAGCTATTCCCATGGCATCGAATATGCCTTTGAAGCGGGCGACGTAACAGACCCGGCAAGCTTACAAACTTGGATCGAAGGTATCCTTGCGTTCGGCTCAGGCCATACGGACGGGGTTTTATTTCGTTCCGGTTGTCAAGCCATTGCTGAGAAAGATGATGAACTCCTGTCATGGGCAATCGAGACTGCAGCAACCTTACGCGCCACAAAAGAAATGGCTTTGGAGAACTCAGCACAAGGTGAAGCGTTCATCGAGATTTTGCGCAATAGCTGGCCCCATGAGGGTTTACAAAAGTTTGAAGATTTACAAGCGAAGTTGGATCGATCCGCATCCTATCCCGTCGCGGTTGGTGTCGCCGCAAGCATGTGGGGCATCGATCAGGAAACAGCATTGTCCGCCTACTTGCATGCTTTTATCAGTAATCTGGTTTCCGCTGGGGTCCGTATGATCCCGTTGGGGCAAACAGCAGGTCAGAAAATTATTACTGCGCTTGAGGCTGATGTCATAGAGACAGTGAATTCAATTTCTCAAACGCCAATTACGCAGCTTAAATCAAACATTGGCTCAGCCGCCGTTATGGTCGATTGGGCATCTATGAAACACGAAACACAATACACAAGGATATTCAGATCATGAGCACTCCCTTACGCGTTGGCATTGGCGGCCCGGTTGGTTCTGGCAAAACGGCATTGCTGGACCGGCTCTGTAAATTGATGCGCGATGACTATAATATTGCTGCCATTACCAACGATATTTACACTCGCGAAGATGCTGACTTTTTAACCAAATCAGGTGCCTTAACACCGGACCGCATTGCAGGTGTTGAAACGGGCGGTTGCCCACACACTGCCATTCGTGAAGACGCCTCGATTAATTTAGCCGCAGTTAAAGACATGAACCTGAAGTTCCCAGACTTGCAGGTTATATTTATCGAGTCAGGTGGTGATAATTTATCTGCAACGTTTAGCCCTGAACTCGCCGATCTTACAATCTACGTTATTGACGTTTCTGCAGGCGACAAAATTCCCCGCAAAGGTGGACCCGGCATTACCCGTTCTGATTTATTGGTGATCAACAAAATTGATTTGGCACCGTTGGTTGGGGCTGATTTGGGTGTCATGGATCGAGATGCCAAAAAAATGCGCGCGGACAAACCATTTATTTTTGCGAATTTAAAAGTGCAAAAAGGTGTCCGGGAAATTGCAGATTTCATAATTGGAATGGGCGGCGTCGAATTGAAAGATAAACCCAAAACCTCTAACGCATAAATGGATAATTTTCTTGAGAGTAAACGCGAGTTAC
>TARA_B110000046_G_scaffold183929_1_pt1 | contig 11617 bp, 10 predicted proteins | sample TARA_B110000046 | Tara Oceans TARA_B110000046 (sample SAMEA4397157) | marine metagenome | biome: Polar Biome; feature: [DCM] deep chlorophyll maximum layer (ENVO:01000326); material: water (ENVO:00002006), including particulate matter (ENVO:01000060) such as... | depth 40 m
GGACAAGCGTCTCTGGTGTGTTTCACTTTAATGATTTGTTCATCTGAACAGTGGAGAAATTCAGTGACAGATTATAGCAACGGCGTTCTCAAAAAGAATAGTGGATGACAGATAGTGGGGTTCCTGCGATACTGTTGTCAGATTAGCTAACCAAGATAAAAAATGAGCGCTATGGAACATTTAGACCCCTATTGGCATCTTCATGACGAAGAATTTGAAGCTCCGTTCATGAGACCTTTATTGAATATAGATAATGCGGTGTTCATGGGTGGCCGTAAAGTTCAGTGCCTGAATGGAGACTGGTGTTTTGCGATAGATCCGATGCGTGAGGGCCTACGTCAGCGCTGGTTTGAGCACAATGATCAAAACATCGACGACTGGGTGATCCCGCGCGACTATGACGATGGAGCATGGCAAACGGCTGTGGTGCCCAGTTGTTGGACCACTCAGCGTACTGAATGGCTACGTTATGAGGGAGCGGCTTGGTATTCACGATACTTCGAAGCAGAGGTTCCGGACCATGGCGATCGACTTCTTCTGCGTGTGGGAGCCGCTAATGAACGGGCCCGGGTGTTTTTAAACGGCAATTTTTGCGGCGCGCATATTGGTGGCTCTACGCCATTCTTTTCAGACATGACGCCACATATTCAGTCAGGCAAGAACCATTTGATGATTGAGGTCGATAGCACGCGCCGGGCTGATGCTGTGCCAATGTACCATACGGACTGGTTCAATCACGGCGGTCTTTACCGTGACGTGGCGTTGGTTATTGTGCCTGCGATATGCATCAGACATCTGTTTCTGCGGTTGGTTGGGGGTGGCATAGCCGTAGACTTGACGTTATCTGCCGCAGAGAGCGGCATAGCTGAAATGGAAATTGCGGGTTTGGGGCGCGGCGAGATTAAAGTTCAGGCGGGAAAAGGGTCGGCAATTTTTCAATGGTCGCCAGAGTTATGGTCGCCGAAGAACCCAAAGCTTTATGAGGTGTCCATAAGACTAGGCCGTGATGCAGTCACTGACAAAGTTGGATTCCGGAAGATTGAGCGAAAGGGACGTAAACTTTTATTAAATGACAAACATTTAGTTTTACGCGGCATAGGCGTTCACGAAGAAGACCGTAATGTCGGTAAATGTAGTGACGAAAAAGATATTCGCCGACGCTTCGCTCATTTGCGCGATCTTGGGGCAAACATCGCGAGGGCCTCTCATTACCCACACCACGAGCTTGTCGCACAAATTGCAGATGAAATGGGCATCCTTTTGTGGGAGGAAATACCAGTCTATTGGGCAATTGCGTTTGACCACGGACCCACCTATGACAACGCGCACAATCAACTAGTTGAGCTGATCCGCAGGGACGCTAACCGCGCCAGTGTGATCATGTGGGGTGTCGGCAATGAGAACGCAGATACAGATGCGCGATTGAGTTTCATGCGCCGCCTTGCTGAGACCGCGCGGGCTGAGGACCCGTCTCGTTTGATTACAGCCGCTTGTCTTATCAACCGCGAAACTTTTCAGATTGAGGATCGGCTGGCAAAAAGTTTAGATGTCATAGGGTTAAACGAATATTTTGGCTGGTATGAACCAGGGTTTGAAGGATTGATGCAGTTGCTGGCCAACTCTGATCCTGACAGGCCTGTGGTGATCTCCGAGACAGGGGCAGACGCCGTTGCTGGGCGTTATGGGCCAGATAATCAGCTATTTACCGAAGAATATCAGGCGCGGGTTCTCACTCAGCAGACTGAAATCGCCTCGCGGTTTGAGTATGTGGCTGGGATGTTTGTCTGGCTGCTTTATGACTTCCGCACAGACAGACGGCAGACTAGGCATCAACGTGGGTGGAATTTGAAAGGATTAATATCAGCCGATAAAGCGACCCGAAAATTGGGGTTCAATGCATTAAGGGACGCTTATGCGCAGTATTTTCCAGACCCAGATGATTCATCAAAGGGCTGATTTGAAAAGTTTAAGAAGGGCCCGACGCATATCGGGTGTTTCCGTATAGCCAACTTTTGAGTCCTGAAAATCTGCAGATTTTTCATCGTATGGCAATCACCCGAACGCAGTTCAACCAATGCGAGGTAATAGCAAGTGGCGTGATTTCTGAATCTCTTTGGGGATTCCCATAGTCCGGAAAGTTTAAATTTATGGCTGGATATCTGGGAGGACTTGACCATGGGTGCAGCAATAGAATTAAGGTCGGATTTTGACGGGACTACATTGAGACGCCTAGCGTGGGTGGCGAAGAACGCGAACCAGAGCCTAAGGCTGCAGGCGCTGGCGGAGATCTACAATGGCGGCAACCGCAGCGATGGCGCGTGGGTCGGCGGAGTGGACCTACAGATTATGCGCGACTAGGTCATGCGGTTCAATGCCCGCGGCTTGGATAGGCTGCTTGATGCAAAATTCAAACATTGGAGACGCATAGCCATGCGGGTCAACCGCTGCGCACATATATTTCTATCAGCCATCCAAATAGCTGCTGTCGTCATATTTTGGATCAATTAAGGAGGCTTGACCCTAGGCAGTGTCATGCTTTGAAACTGCTACAGATCGGCAGGCAGCGGTCCAGCGGTAAGGATATTCGTTGGCCACTTCGGTCCGACTGATAAATTGCTGCCACGAGTTCGATCGATGCAATCCCGTCGCTTAGTGTTACTTCTGCACCCATCATCCCATCCAAAGCGTCAGCGACTGCGGCACAAAAACCTGTGAACCCTTCATTTGCGTAACTGACCGAGGCGACGATGCGGTCGACTTCACCCTGCTGTTCTGGAGCACGTGCCTTAAAGGACCATTTAGCTTCACCTGGGGTATAGGGTAGCCTCGTACTCTCCACCGTCATATCGTCAAAAATCAGCCGTAGCCGACTTGTGTCATCGGCAGCACCTAACGTGATCGAAGATGTCGCCGTCGCACCGTTTTTCATGGTAAACGCGATTGCTCCGCAATCCTCGGTCTCAATTGGATTTACACGTGTCGCAAGCATGGCGGAGACTTCTGCAACTGGGCCAAATGCCTGAGTTAGTAAGTCATGGGCATGAATTGCGTGGCTGAGAACGGCACCCCCAAATTCTTGATTCCATGTGCCGCGCCAGGGGTTGTTGTAATAGTCACTGCTGCGATTCCAATGGGTTTCCAGCGATGCCGCCAAAGGCCGGGACAGGAACCCTGCCCGCTTCAATGCAGCCATGGCATAAAAAGACCGGCCATACCGATATTGGAAAACCGGAAAAATCTTTCCAGGTGACTTAGCCTCGGCCTCAGTGAGGCGATCTGCATCCTGAAGTGATCCTGCAATCGGTTTTTCCAGGATAACATGCTTTCCTTGGGCAAGCGCTTTCAACGCAACCGGCACATGCAGAGGCGGTGGCAGGCAAATATCAATAATATCAACCGAAGGGTCTGTGATAACGTCGTCTAAGGAACTACTCTTGATTGCATTAACTCGGGATGCCAGTACTTGCGCTAAATTGGAATTTAAGTCGCAGATATTGGTCACTTTGAACTGCTCAGGGAGTCGGACGTAGGCCGCTAAGTGCTTTTCACCGATACCCGCACCCAATATGGCAACATTTCGGATCACTTCAGAGCGCCCAAACGCGTAGCTTTTGCCTGTGCTTGCAAGGCAAGCTCCATGACTTTGAAGCAGTGCGCTTGTGTCATTGCTGTATCAGTTCGGTTGTTCACATCATTGATTAGATGTTCAAAGTAGGGCAGGGGCGCATCGGAACCGTCAATGTGCTCGCATCGTTCACCATTGACTAAAATAACGTGATTGGTGCCGTCGCGGCCCGCAACATCAACATATTTGCGTAGCTCAATATAGCCTTCCGTTCCAAGGATCGTTAGTCGCCCGTCGCCCCATGTGGGCAAGCCATCTGGTGTGTACCAATCGACACGGATATAGCCCTGGCCCTTATCAGAGCGCAGCAGGATCTCGCCAAAGTCTTGCAAACCCTTGTTGGCTTTGTTTGCGAAATTACCAACGCTTGCGGTCACAATTTCGGCGTCAGTGGAGCCAGTAAAGAACAAGAATTGATCCACCTGATGGGACGCAATATCAGTCAAAATTCCGCCATAGGACGCCTCATCAAAGAACCAGTCCGGACGTGACGGCCTGTTTAAACGATGCGGGCCAAGGCCAACGGTTTGAATTACTTCGCCGATCAAACCTTCAGCGACTAATTCAGCAGCCTTCGTAACGGCGGGCACCTCAAAACGTTCGGAAAAATCTATGGACCAAATGCGACCAGTCTTCCCAACGCACGCTTTAATCCCATCCAATTGCGCCAGCGTTGTACAGCCAGGTTTGTCGGTCATCACGTCTTTACCCGCCCGCATCGCCTCAATAGCACGATCTGCGCGGCGTAACGGAATATCGGCCATAAGGATCATGTCGATCTCAGGGTCGTTAAGCAAAACGTCCCTGTCAGCAACACGAGGAACATCAGGAAAGCGTTTAATAAAGCCTTCAACTGGCTGAGGCTCTCCCTGGGTCCACCAGCCTTTGCAGATACACCCCAAGGCTTGCATCTTTTCCAACTGGCCAAAAATATGTCTGTGATCGATGCCAATCACGCCAAGAGTGAGCGGTTTCATAAGTATTTTTATCCTTTGATGAGGGTGACACGTCGACCCGTCTGTGACGACGCCACGATGGCTGAAATTAAAGTGTGAACTGACATGGCCTGTGCACCCGTAACGCGCGGCGCTCGCTTATTTTTTATGCTCTGTGCAAAGTCTGCGATCAGGGATTTGTGCCATTCATAGGGAAAGGCCATTGGATCAGCGCCGCCACCAGTACTCGCCTTTTCTCCAAACGTCTCGACTTGGCCTTCCCGCCAATGGACCGTCAAAACGCCTGACTTCAACAAGGCAGAAGCCTTGTCGCATTCGAAGGTTAGGCTCTCAGTATCACCGGGAAAGCTAGCAGTGCTGGCAAAGATCGAGCCAACCGCGCCACTTTCAAAGATCATCCCTCCGGTGGCGAAATCTTCAGCTTCCATCTGGTGAAGTGGCGTAGTGGCGCAAATCGCCTGAACTGAAGATACAGGCCCAGTCAAAGACAACATCAGATCAAGCGTGTGAATAGCCTGACTGATCAAAACACCACCCCCATCCCGCGCATATGAGCCACGACCCGGTTCATCATAATAACTTTGGTCACGCCACCAGGGTATTTCTGCACGTACCATTCGGATTTCACCAAGGGTTCTTTGTTTAATCAGCTTGGTGAGCGTTTCTGAAGCTGCCCGAAAGCGGTGCTGGAATACCACACCCAACAGCACATTTGCCTTAATACAGGTGTCCACAATGGATTGGGCGGCGTCGGCAGTTCGTTCCAATGGTTTTTCAGATAAGATGTGTTTGCCGTGGTCTGCGAAAAGCGAGACCAGATCAGCGCGCGCATCAGGCGGCGTGATCAGTAGTGCTGCCTCAACCGACGGATCGGATGCGAGGGCCTCAAGATCATTGGCTTGTGGAAAATTGTAGGTGTCGGAAAAAATACTTGCCGCATGCGTCGATCGGGCATAGACGCCACGCACATCAATCTGATCACGCAGATCATTGAGGGCCAAGGCATGGGGTTTAGCGGCCATCCCAACACCAATGACAGCTAGGCCCAGACGCCTACTCATTGGGCTACTCTGTTGACTATGACCTGCCCCTTGGTGTCGAACAAGTGCATGTTCTCTTGATTGAAACTCAAAGAAACGGATTGACCTTTTACGACAGGCAGCTGTCCGGGTTGGTGGACAGTAATCTGTGGCAAGCCTTCCATGTCGCAATAAAGGAAAGTCTCACCACCGAGCTGCTCGGAAAATGATACGTTTACTGTTGTATCACCTTTGTTGACTTCACTGATGTAGATATGTTCTGGGCGGATGCCTACCGTGCATTTCTCGCCGTTGATTAAGCCTTCGACATGGGGAATTTTGACTGAAAGGTTTTGGGCCTCAAGCATCCAACCCGCTGGAGTTTCCTTGGCCGTGGCGTCCATAAAATTCATCCGTGGCGAGCCAATAAAGCCTGCTACAAACATATTTTTAGGTTTGTTGTAAAGGTCGAGTGGCGCTCCCACCTGCTCAATCTGACCCTTTTGCAGGACGACAATCTTGTCGGCCAGCGTCATCGCTTCGACCTGATCGTGCGTCACATAAATCATTGTGTCGCCAATGCTGGCGTGGAGCGCCGACAGCTCTTTACGCATGGTGACACGCAATTCGGCATCAAGATTGGACAGGGGTTCATCGAACAAAAATGCTTTAGGGTTACGCACAATTGCACGCCCGATGGCGACTCGCTGGCGTTGTCCACCTGAAAGGGCCTTAGGTCTGCGATGTAGGTATTCATCGATTTGAAGCATTTCAGCGGCGGCGCGCACGCGGGCTTCGATCTCAGGCTTTGGGAGTTTGGTATTCTCCAACCCAAAAGCCATGTTTTTATAGACACTCATATGTGGATAAAGGGCGTAGGACTGGAACACCATCGCAAGGCCACGATCCGAAGCGCTGACGTCTTTAACGCTTTCACCTTCAATTTCAATGTCCCCAGTAGTAACGTCATCAAGCCCTGCAATAATCCTTAGTAACGTGGATTTTCCACACCCAGACGGACCTACAAGGACACAGAACTCGCCCGAATTTACCGTAAGGTCTATCCCATGAATAACCTCGGTATCGCCATACGCTTTGCGGATTTGCATTAGTTTAATCTCAGTCATGGAAGTACCCTCGCATTATCGGGAACGCATTTTGGCAGCAAGTTTCGGATCGGCTTTTTGCATCCGCAAGGGTGGAAAACCTTTCAGAATTTGGCCGATGTCATCCAGCATCATTTCGCGTATGCGGGCGTAAGAAGCATTAAGCCCCCCTGCCAGATGTGAAGAGAACAGCACGTTTGGCACTGAGCGGTAAGGGCTGTTGGCTGGCACGGGTTCCTCTGGAAATATATCCACTGCTGCACGAAATACTCCTTTACCTGCAAGATTTAAAAATTCTTTGAAATCCACAATCTCAGCACGTGACGCCAGAACGACGCTGGCATCGTTGCGGATTGTCTCCAATAGGCCACGGTCAAGAAACCCCTCGTTGTCAGAGGTGACGCCTGCGAGCAAGAATAACACGTCAGACTGGCAGAGCGCGGTTTTAAGCGACACTGGCACTAACCCTTCCGAGCGAAGATAACCGTCGGACAGCCACGGGTCATGGACTTTCAACTTTATACCAAAAGGTCTAAGAAGTGGCGCCAGCGCACGTCCCAGATTGCCATATCCGATCATCGCGACGTCGGCGCCGTAAAGGCTTTTTGCAGTTTTGTTTCCACCAATCCCATATGCCTCATTTCCCGTACGGAAAAGTGCGTTGGATTTATGCAGCCCGCGCAGCAACATGATGGCCTGGCCCACACAAAACTCAGCGACTGCGGGAGCCATCGCCGGAGCGGCGGACAGCACAGAAATACCCCGTGCGTGGCATTCAGCGTAGTCAATATTGGGTTCCCAATTGGCTTTAACATTCAGGATTGCCTGCAGGTTTGGCGCACGATTCAAACGCTCTTTTGACATTGCAGTTTGGCCGATAAGTATAGTCATATCTGCCAGATGCTTTTCAACTAGGTCATCGGGCGCGCGTGACCCCCAATGGACGACAACTCGGCCCATTTCTGCCAGTGCAGCTGCGCATTCGTGAGTATAGACCATCGCCTCGTTTCGAGGAAACGGATCCATGAATATAAGTGGTTTTGTCATTTCATTCCTGAACTGGCGATGCCGGTAGTAATAAATTTCTGCAAGAAAGTGAATACGATCACAACGGGGATCAACGTTACAACGGTCATCGCCAAAATATAATGCCATTGTACGTCCAGCTCACCTTGGAATGCGTTCAACCCTATCTGCAAAGTGTAAACTTCAGAGCGGTTTAAAACGATGAGTGGCCATAAGAATTCATTCCAGCGCCACATGATCGAAAATATTGCGAGCACCGCGATTGCTGGCATGGCAAGAGGCAAAACCACCTTGAAATAAATCGCCCATTCGGAGGCATTGTCCATCCGCGCAGCTTCGATCAAATCCCTGGGGATCGTCAGCATATATTGGCGCAGTAGGAATACTCCTGTAGGCGTCGCAGCCCCTGGTAGGATAACCGCCCAAAGTGAGTTTATCATCCCCATTTGCGTTACTACCAGATAAACGGGCACCAAGATGACTGTAATCGGGATCATGAGTGTACCGATGACAAAAAGTAGGATGGCGTTGCGTCCGCGAAACTCGTAAATACTCAGTCCATAGGCGGCCATCGAGTTAATGAGTAATGTCACAAGTGTTGCAACGACTGTTACTACGACGGAGTTCTTGAGGAACAGCACAAAGTTGAAGCGTTCCAATGGATCGCGATAGTTTTCCCACGCCATGCGAAATTCCCGGACTTTTGTGCGTTGATCGATTGGAACTTTGAACTTCTCATCAGGGTTTTTGGGATCAACCATTTGGCTGATGATCCCAATCCGACGTACTTGAGCGAGTTGCTTGGTCGTTCCGTCTTCCATCGTCACATCGTAAAGCAGCAGCGGTTTTTCGTAACCTTCGACTCGAACCTCAATCTGCCCAAGCGGCAGAAAAGTAGGCGGAAACTCTATCAATCCGGCGGGCGTTTTGAACGAGGACATGACCAACCAAAAGACTGGACCAAACATTAACAACACGCCAAATAGTAAATAGACGTAAGTAAAAACGTCGGTCCAATGCAACCTATTGCGGCCGCGCTTTGCTGTGACCAAAATAGCAAGAGTGCGTGTTTGTGCGTTCACTTCAGCCATTGTCGCGTGCCTTCGTCGCTGCCAGCTGTATCATTGTTAGAATAAACAAGATCACACCCAAGATCACTGACGCCGCAGAAGCGAGACCAAAGTTCTGGACCTGTTCAGTGAAGCCAGTGTTGTAAATGTATTGCACGATGAATTGTGTCGCCGTGCCTGGACCGCCGCCGGTCAGTACGAAAACCTCATCGAAAATTTGCACCCCTTTGATGAGCGCCAGAACAACCACAACCAAAAAGTTGGGCCACAAAAGTGGCAAGGTGATGCGCCAAAATACGCGTTCTTTTGAGGTTCCATCCATTTTCGCCGCCTCATAAAGATCGGGTTGAATGGCTTGAAGTCCGGCTAATAGGATCAACGTGTAGAACCCCATATGCGCCCAGATCGACACAAAAACCGCCCAAAACATAGACCATTCGGGGCTAACGAAGAACAGGATTTTATCGAACCCGATAGAGACCAAAAACGCGTTCAGCAGTCCGTCGCGCAGCAAAACCCATTTCCAGATCAAAGCGACAACGACGGGTGACAGCAGTACTGGGAAGAAGAAAACTGCGCGAAAGAAGCCTCGGCCTCGGATTTCGCGATTTAAGATCAAGGCGGTGATAAGGGAGAATAGAACAAGAAAGGTGACTTGAAAGAAGATGAATGTGGCAGTGTTGTAAAGCCCCTTCCAGAAGCGGTCTTCCCGACACGTGATAGGATCGCCGAACGTCCCGCACTCCAGCAAAAACCCGTATTGTTCAGTTCCTGTATACACACGATTTTCTAGGAAAAGCTCTGTTCCACCGGTGAGGGAAAATGCGAAGTTGATAAAAAGTGGGATAACGACGAAGATACCGAAAAAAGCGAGATTTGGAAGTAGGAATATCCAAGGCATGTGCTTGATGCCAACCCTGCGTTGGATCGCGGCCAGTGGGAACTCAAGCAGACGGAAAACTTTGATGACTGGCCAACCCACTATGGCGGCCAGACGATTATTGAACCCAACAAGCTTCTCAGTATTTTTAGTCATGTGTTTTCTCAAAGCCTAAGAAGCGGGTTAGCCCGTTTAAGGCCAACCCATTGTCTTGAAAATTTAGTCACGCTCTTTTTCTGCAATCTGCTTGGCAACGTCTTCTTCCATGCGCGCATACGCTTGTTCGAGCGTCAACTCACCAACAATAGCTTCGTTCAGGCGTGAGATTAGTGCGTTGAACAAGATACGGTTGTTCTTGTATCCCTGCAGATCGAATGCCACTGGCGAGATTTTTGGAACCGCGCCTGAGAAAACCTTTAGCGCGTGCCTGGCCCGTGGATCATCCGTCGCGAAGTCAACGCCACCGGTTGCCAGCTTCATGTGACCCGGAATGAACAGTGTTTTACCATAGAATTCAGCCAGATTTTCCTCTTGCGCAAGGAAGTCCATCAGCTTGGCAACTTCTTCAGGATACTTGGTGTCTTTCAATGCAACCAAAGCCGCACCGCCTGGCATGCCTGTACAAGCGGCTGCACCACAAGGTGCAGGAACTGCCCACCAATCGAACGCATCTCCAATTTTATCAGCAAACTGTGGAATTTGCCAAGAGCCAGACATGTACATCACGACCTGAGCATTGGCGAAGTCTTCGTTCGCACCCAAGTAAGTCGAGCCAGAAACTGAACCCCAAAGCTCTTTGGACATCGTGCCATCTTGGTGCCAGTCGTAAAGGCGCTGTGTCATCTCCTTTAAACCGTCATCGACCAGCGCAGGCTTGCCATCTGCGTCAAACATCTTCGCACCCATGGCAATCGCGGGGCCTGAAACGCGGTGACCAGAGCGGTCCCAAGCCATTGGGATTGGTATGTCCAGTTTTTCTGCAACCACCTTAACGGCGGCAGCCCAGTCATCCCAAGTAGCACCTTCTCCCGGCATTGGTACTTCGGCCTGTTCAAATAAAGTTTTGTTCACATAGGGGCCAGTGACGGTCAGCTGTGTCATGAAGCCTGAAATCTGATCTGAGTCTGGCGCGAGCCAATCAAGGAAGGGACCAAAGCTGGCTTCCCAATAAGCCTTGTCAGCAATATGAGGAGCGAGGTCCATGTAGAATTTATTCAAGCCACCCAAATCGGTCACACGCGCCAGATCAGGGCCAGTGCCACCCGCTAATTGAATGGGTAGCGACTCCATTATGGCTTTGTAAGGTACGACGTCCAAAACGACAGATATGCCGGGGTTTGCAACCTCGAAACGATCGATGATGGTTTGTATGACCTCACCTTCATTACCGTCATTATACCACATCATCCGCAATTCAGTGCCTGCCTGTGCCGTGCTCGCCAAAAGGCTTGCAGTAAGCGATGATGCCACCAATATGTGTCTTACTTTGTTAATCATGTTTTTCTCCCAAGGGTTTCTCTGTTTGCCCAAATTCTGTGGGCAGGTTCGTTTCGTGATCCTATAGGCCCGGCTTCAAAACTGAGCTTACGTGACCGCGCATCGCTCTGGCTGTACTTGAAGGGCTGCCAGATCGAATTCCTTCAGTTATTCTGTGTAACTTGGATCCTTAAGTAATCATCGACCTGCGAAGCAATTGGAAGTGCATGATCAATGGCTGCAGAGGGCAAATTGAAATTACTGCACACGTATGATCCCTCCATTCGTTCTTCTCATTAGTATATTAGTACGCATCTCATGATCTAATTCGCAACTAAAATTACATAAAATCTTTGTTGTGATGTTTGTACGTATTTTCAGACCAAAGGACACACTCAGTTAAGTAGTGTCCTATCTGGTCGATTGATGATTTCTAAACACCACAAGAAACCCTAATCA
>TARA_B110000046_G_scaffold121025_1_pt1 | contig 11567 bp, 8 predicted proteins | sample TARA_B110000046 | Tara Oceans TARA_B110000046 (sample SAMEA4397157) | marine metagenome | biome: Polar Biome; feature: [DCM] deep chlorophyll maximum layer (ENVO:01000326); material: water (ENVO:00002006), including particulate matter (ENVO:01000060) such as... | depth 40 m
AAAATAAAAGGCTTTTACTTCTTTCGTCTTTCCGTTTGGATTAATTCCTAATTAATTAATCCATTGGTAAGTAAGTAGCTCAATAGTTGGTTATTCTTCTTACACAAGAACAATATATGAGTAAAACAACACACTTTATTTACATTTCAATCATGGTAGTGCTGGTGCTTGGTGTTACGGCTTATCTTTCAATAGTTGGTTATTCGTATTACGATTTACCCATTGAGGAGCGGTTTTACCATCCGCAATATGAGTGGTTTAAACCTTCCGGTGTTTTTGGACATGGTTTAGGCATAGTTGGAACCTTCTTAATAACCTTTGGTGTTCTAATTTACATTGCACGAAAAAACTATGGATTTTTGGAAAGGTATATTAGAATTAAATACCTCTTGGAGTTTCATATATTCTTGTGTACTCTAGGGCCGATAATGATTTTATTTCATACATCTTTTAAATTCGGAGGCATTGTAAGTATCGCTTTTTGGAGTATGGTTGCAGTTGTTGTAAGCGGTGTTGTTGGAAGATTTATCTACATTCAAATACCTAGAAATATTCAAGGTCAAGCATTGGGTTTAGATCAACTTAAAAACATGCAACAAAAACTAGTAAATGAAATTGAAAGTTTAACAAATTTCTCACAAATTGATTTGGAAGCATTGCTTCAAGCTGAAGGAAGCTTAAAACTCAAATCTGCCAAATACTTGTTAAATGAAAAAAGCATCCCGAAAAAGAATGCTAAAAAAATAATTAAGGTTTTAAAAGATGAAAACAAACTAAACAAGCGCATTACAAGGTTAAATCAAATGCAAAAACTGTTTAAATACTGGCATGTTGCACATAAACCATTTGCTTTAATAATGCTTATCATTGTGATTGTACATGTTGTGGTTACTCTTTTGCTGGGCTATAAATGGATATTTTAATGAATGTAGCTTTAGAAGAAACAATTCTTTATTCCATTACCTTTCTTGTCTGTTTTGCCATTGTTGCGTTTTACATTATTCGAGAGAAAAGAAAATCAAAAACAATTGAAGAAAAAGTAAAAATCGCAAAAAAAGCAGGCAAATTTGAGCCGATTTCTCTTCACCCTTTTATCAATTTAGATACTTGTATTGGTAGTGGTGCATGTGTAAAAGCTTGCCCTGAAAAAGATATCTTAGGAATTGTTAATGGCAAAGCGACAGTAATCAATGCATCGAGTTGTATTGGGCATGGCGCATGTTTCCATGCCTGCCCTGTGGAAGCTATTAGTCTTAGAATTGGAACAGAAAAACGTGGTGTTGATTTACCACACATAAAACCCACTTACGAAACTAATGTACCTGGTATTTACATTGCAGGTGAATTGGGCGGTATGGGTTTAATCAAAAATAGCGCAGAACAAGGCAAACAAGCTATTGACAATTTGATTAAAAAGAAAAAGGCCTCGGTACTAAATATATTGGATTTAGTTATAGTTGGTGCTGGTCCTGCAGGAATAGCTGCTGCCCTGAACGCAAAAAAAAATAATTTGACTTTTAAAATTGTTGAACAAGACTCTTTAGGTGGAACTGTTTTTACTTTTCCTAGAGAAAAAGTGGTTATGACTAACCCTATGGATTTACCGCTTTATGGGAAATTAAAACTTTTTAATACTACCAAACTTGAGCTATTAAAAATTTGGCAAGATATTCTGAAACAACACGACATTCAAATTCAAGAACACACTAAGATTGACTCTATTGCTCAAATTGAAAACGGACCATTTAAACTTTCTTACCAAACAGACAAAGAATTTATTAGTAACCAGGTGCTTATCGCTATTGGCAGAAGAGGAACACCTCGTAAATTGGGAGTACCCGGAGAAGAGTCAACCAAAGTTGCGTACCGCTTGCTTGAGCCAGAAAACATCAAAAACAAAAAAGTACTAGTAGTTGGTGGTGGTGATTCCGCTATTGAATCTGCCATGCTGATGATGGAAAAAAATGAGGTTACATTAAGTTATAGAAAAGACAAATTCGCGCGTATTAAGGGCCAAAACCAAACCAATATTGATAATGCAATACAAGAGCAAAAAATAAAACCTATTTTCAATTCAAACATGGTCGAGATTTTTGATGATTCTATTACGTATAATATTAAAAATAAACCTGAAGTTCACTCTCTCGAAAACGATTTGGTATACATCTTTGCCGGAGGTGAATTACCTATTCAGTTTTTGAAAAACGCAGGAATATCTGTTGAAAAAACATTTGGAAAAATTGTAAGAAAATATTGAGATTCTACCCCACTATATTATTTGTATTGCTCATTCTATTAAACTTCAATGGTTTTGGGCAACTCTCACCTGGGGACTTATCAGAGGCACATTCTCATTTGGAAGGATTGTCAAATTGTACCGAATGCCACTCTATAGGAAACAAAGTACCCAATCAAAAATGTTTGGATTGCCATACTGAAATCGACAATTTACTTTCCCAAAAACGTGGATACCACTCTTCTACCGAAATTCAAGAAAAATTATGTGTAAATTGCCACAACGAGCATCATGGTAAAAAATTCGACGCTGTTAAATTTGATGACGAAAAATTTGATCATGATCTTACAAGTTATGAGCTAGAAGGAGAACACAATAAAATAGATTGCCGCAAATGTCATATACCTGAAAATATTGCTAGTCTAGATTTAAAAGAACGGGAGTTGACTTTTCTCGGAATGGAAAAAGAATGTTTGGCTTGCCACGATGATTTTCATCAAGAAACTTTGGCCGAAAACTGTATTGATTGCCACAACATTGAAGCTTTCCGGCCAGCTCCAAAATTCGATCATGATGATGCCGCATTTAAACTTGTTGGCGCTCATCAAAATGTTGAGTGCATCGATTGCCATCAAAAAACAAATAAAAACAATAGGGAGTTTCAAGAGTTTACCGGTATTGAATTTAACCAATGCATAGACTGTCACAGTGATATTCACAATGGAACTTTTGGTTCCAAATGCTTGGATTGCCACAACAATACTTCTTGGAAAAAGCTTAACGCAAACAACACATTTAACCACGATTTGACCGATTACCCGCTAAAAGGTTTGCACATTGATGTAGATTGCAAGGAGTGCCACACAAGTGGGAAAAACACTCAACCAGTTAAGCATAATTTATGTAAAGATTGCCACAACGACTATCACAATGGTGAATTTACAAGTACCAATGTACTTGCTGATTGTCAGGATTGCCATTTGCTAGAAAAGCCTTTTACCTATACCTTATTTGGGTTAAAAGAACATAATGATGCTGATTTTAAATTGCAAGGCGCTCATGTTGCAACGCCTTGTTTTTCGTGCCACGTCGGTGAGGATCAATGGACTTTTAGAAATATTGGAGCATCGTGCATTGATTGCCACGACAACATCCATCAAAACTTAATTAGCGAGCAATTTTATGCTGAAGAAAACTGCACCGCTTGTCATGCATCTGAAACATGGAATTTGGTAAGTTTTGACCATGCCAAAACGGATTGGCCGCTGGAAGGCAAGCATCAAGAATCAGATTGTAGAGATTGCCATTTTGATTTAGACGAAAACAAAAAACTAATAAATCAACAATTTAATACGTTAAAAACGGAATGCATTGAATGTCATGACAATATTCATGGTGGTCAGTTCATCAATGCTGGTAAAAAAGAGTGTACTTTGTGTCATACAATGTCGTTTACTTGGAACGTGAATAATTTTAACCACAGCAAAACAAAGTTCCCACTAGAGGGTAAACACAAACAGGTAGACTGCAAAGAATGTCACAAACCAGAGTTGTTTGATGATAAAATTGAAAAGGTAAATTATAAAATTATAAAATTCGAATGCAAAGACTGTCATTCCTCTTAGGATTAACTTTTTGGGCTAGTTTACTGTTAGCACAAAATCCACATGGCGATCAATTAAAAGTTGATTGCAAGGCTTGCCATACCTCTGGTAGCTGGAATTTTAACGTCGATTCGAGTTATTTTGATCACAGCACCACTAATTTTATTTTAGAAGGTCAACATCAATTTACAGATTGTAAACTTTGCCATACCTCTCTAAAATTTGAAGAGGCAGAAACCACATGTCACAATTGCCATACAGATGTTCACAATATGAGCGTTGGCAACGATTGTATTCGTTGCCACAACCAACAAAATTGGTTGGTTGATGTAATACCAGAGTTGCACGAGCAAAATGGCTTTCCGTTAATGGGTCAACACCGCATTGCTTCTTGCACTGAATGCCATATTTCTGATAATAACTTGGTTTGGTCTCGAATTGGCGACGATTGTATAAGTTGTCATATGGAAGAATACCATACTACTTCTGAGCCTAATCATGCGATTTCAGGATTTTCTACCAACTGTATTGATTGTCATTTACCTACTGCCGACTCTTGGGGGGCGGAAAATTTTCATCTATTTTTTCCTTTAACAGGAGGACATAACATTCAAGATTGTGCTGCTTGCCACGATGTAACAAATTACAGTTCAGCATCACCAGAGTGCAATAGTTGCCACATGGATGATTACAACAACGCTTCAAACCCAAGCCATTTGGCCCTTGGTTTTAATACCAATTGTGTCTCATGCCACAATTCCAATGGATGGCAACCAGCTAATTACGATCAGCATGATGCACAGAGTTTTCCTATATATTCCGGCAACCACAGAGGCGAATGGAATTCATGTACAGAATGCCACATAGGTGGCGATTACAATAGTTTTAGCTGCATTGATTGCCATGAACATAACAATCAGAATGAATTGGCAAATGATCATGACGATGAAAACGGATATAAATTTGAAAGCAATGCGTGTTACAGTTGCCATCCCAAAGGAGAGGAATAATGAAAGTTAAAACGATTCCATCCTTTTTAGTATTTACCTTTTCAATGTGTCTATTTAATAATATAAAAGCTCAACAAAAACAAAATCTTTTCGGTACCGTTTCTTTTGTTACCTCACAAAATGTTTACTTAAAGTTTGAAAATACGGAATCAATAAATGCCGGCGATACGGTTTCAGTAAAGATCAACGACCAACATATGCCCTGCTTAATAATTTTACAAAAATCATCACTGTCATGTGTGGCTGGAATTATTGACGATTGCACAGTTGAACAAGGGACTGAGGTAGTTGTAAGAACCAAAACAAAAAAACCAGGTAAAGAGAAAAAGAGAAAAACAAAACCATTAGCTGAAGTATCAGCAGATACTTCGGAAGCCTCTACCCAAGATAAAAATTTAGAGAAATTCAAAAAAGTAAATGGAAGATTTTCTTTTGCAAACTACTTTACAGGTGATGCAACAAACTCGAACAACCGAACCACTGGAAGGTTGTACCTAAAAGCCAACAACATTCTAAACTCTAAACTTAATTTCACAACTTATACCAACTACAGTACAGTAAACAAAACAATTCCTACTGGTTCCTCTAGAAACAGTCGTTTCAATGTTTTTCAGTTTGATTTATCTTATCAAGGAGACTCTGGCTTAAGTGTTAGTTTAGGTCGAAAAATAAACAGCAAGTTTGCTTCATTAGGAGCAGTTGATGGAATACAAGCCGAAAAAAAATTCAATAAATGGTTTGTGGGAGGTTTAACTGGTTTTAGACCAAATCCTGTCAGCTACACAATAGATGCTACTTTATTTCAGCTTGGGGTTTACACAGGCATTTACCACAATAAATCACATAGTTCATTTACTACATTGGGTTTTGCAAACCAACAAAACAGCGGAAATATTGACCGCAGGTATTTATTTGTTCAACATCAAAGTAATTTAACCCAAAAGCTTGGTTTATTTGCATCGGCAGAAGCTGATTTATACAGCACCGATTTAACCGGAACGGCTACTAACAATCCAAAATTCACCTCAGCATATGCATCCATAAGCTACCGTATCAATCAGAAATTGAAAATTTATACTTCTTTAGATTTTAGAAGTAATTTAATTCTTTACCTATCGTATGCTGAAAGCCTACCTTTTCTTTTGAATAACAACCCAAACAGAATAGGATTTAGAACAAGATTAAATTATCAGTTGGCAAAAACCATCTATGCAGGTTTTAGCTTCAATCAACGATTTCAATCAGATAAAAACAATTCGTTTAATAACTATTCAGCCTACCTTACTTTTGCACGATTATTTGGTGGCAGACTAAATGCAATTTACAACAACAACAAAAACCAGTTCTTTAAATACCAATCCTATTCGGCAAGATTCTCCCATTTAATGCTGCACAAAAAATTAGACTTTTCAGCTTATTTAAGATTCAATAATTTCAATTATACCAACTCAACTGCCAAAGCAATTAATCAATACTATATTGGAACTGACTTGCATTACAACATTACTAAAAAGCTTTCTGCTGGAGCTATGTACGAGTTTTCGTCAAGATCATCAATAACCATAAACCGATTCAACCTTAATGTTATTCAACGTTTTTAAAATGAAAAGATACCTACCAATTATTGCACTTCTATTAGCACTTTCGGGATGTGCTTCTGAACCTGAACAAGTTGCGCCGATAAACGGAAATATAAATCCACAAAACAGTTCATCAACCGGGATTTTCACCAACACACCTGCACCTTCAAATGAAGCACCTTCATCAACGCCAACTAAAGGTCATCACCATGTAATTTCTAAAGAACTACTTGAAACCGAAAAATACACCTACATAAAGGTTACTGAAAACAACAAAGAGTTTTGGGTAGCTACTTTAAAAGGCGACTATGCTGTTGGTCAAGAATATGTATTTAATGGCGGATTATTGAAAACCAAATTTAAAAGCATTGAGCACGATAGAATCTTTGATGAGTTGTATTTGGTGTCTGAACTAACCTCATCCGACCACGAATCCCATAATGCTGAGCAACCACAAGTAAAGGTTGAAACACCTAAAACTAGCACAACCGAATCTAAAGGAGCCGTTTCAATCCAAGAAATAACAACAAATCCGGAAAAATTCGTCAACCAAACGGTAACCATTTATGGAGAAATCACCAAAGTAAACCCAAACATTATGGGAACCAATTGGCATCATATTAAAGACGGTTCAGCTGATGATTACGACTTTGTAGTAACTTCTTCTTCAACCGTTCCTGTTGGCCATAAAATCGGCTTTCAAGGCTTAGTCACCACCAACAAAGATTTTGGAGCAGGCTATAAATACAATATCATTATGGAAAATGCCACAGCATTAAAATAGATGAATCCATTAAAACAACTTCTTTTTAAGCTTTTCAATACCAAGGCAGCTTCCGCTTATTTGTTAATTTTTGCTTTAGCGATAGGGATTGCAACTTTTATTGAAAACGATTTTGGAACAAGTGCAGCCCAAAAACTAATTTACAAAGCCCTTTGGTTTGAAGTACTTCTGGTATTGTTCTGCATTACGTTAATTGTGAATGTAATTGTCTACCGATTTATTCAGCTAAAAAAATGGCCGAATTTAATTTTCCATCTTGCTATCGTGGTTATTGTTTTAGGAGCAGGCATTACCCGCTATTTTGGGTATGAAGGTGTTATGCACATTAGAGAGGGCAAGTCGTCGAACGTTATTTATTCGGCAGAATCTTATTTAAATTTCAAGATTTCACAAGGCGAAACTCAATACCAATTTGATGCACCAATTTTAATTTCATCGCTTGGCAACAATCGTTTTGAAAAGAGTTATAAAGCTGGCAACTCAACCGTTGGTGTAAAACTAAAAGAGGTTATACCTAATCCTCAAAAACTTTTGGAAACCAACGATACCTTTAACCCAACCATAAAGGTAGTTTTTGGAACTGCCAACGGAAGACAAGAATACTTTGTATCTCAGGGTGAAACCAAAAACATTAATGGCCAACTCTTCAACTTTACAGATGAAGAAATTAGCCAAGCTTTCAACATTAAGTTAATTGATAAGCAACCCTTTGCAAAAACATCAACCTCTTTTGATGTTATGACCATGGCCACCCAAACCAAAGAAATTTTGCCTGCCGATACTTGGCTGCCTTTAAAACTAAGAGCGCTATACAACAACGGCAATACTAAATTTGTTTTTGGCGATTTCTCAAACAATGGACAGGTAAAACTAATTTCAGAAAAAAGAAAAATTGACGGCAGCAGCGAAGTAGCGCTGAATTTAGAAATCACCATCAACAACCAAACGTATAATAAGACCATTGTTGGCACCAAAGGAAACCTTGGTACCCCTGAACTCATAAGCACCAAAGACATACAGCTATCGGTTGCGTATGGTGCTAAGCTAGTTCAATTACCGTTTGAATTGCAACTCAATAAGTTTAATATGGCAAGGTATCCCGGAACGAATAGTCCAGCCTCATTTGAGAGTGAAGTAACACTTTATCATCCAGAAAAGAACTTTAGCATGCCTTACAAAATTTTCATGAACAACATACTGGATTATGAAGGTTATCGATTTTTTCAATCCTCATATGATCAAGATGAAAAAGGAACTTATTTAAGCGCTAATCACGACTTTTTTGGTACTTGGGTAACTTACATTGGGTACATTTTATTGACTTTAGGAATGATTATGGTGTTTTTCAGCAAAGGCACTCGGTTTTCTGACCTCCGTAAAAAACTCACTAAAATGCAACAACATAAAAACTTGCTGCTTATCGCGACAGGTGTAATCATTAGTGCTAGCTCATTTGCTCAAGTTGACAATTCACTAAATTTTGTGAATGAGCACCATGCAGAATTGGCGAGCCAATTGGTTGTGCAAGATTTTAGAGGCCGCATGAAACCCATGCATTCTCAAACCAGAGAGCTTTTAAGGAAGTTTTTGGGCAGTGAAGCCTTTCAAGGTAAAAATGCAGACCAAGTAATTTTAACGATGTACAGCAACCCTGAAGTTTGGTATGGTATCCCAATTATTAAGATGGGCAAACACCCTAAAATTGCTGATATTTTAAACATACCGAACCAAAAACTAGCTTCGTACAAAGACTTTTTTAATCCGGATGGTTCGTACAAACTAAAATCATTTGTAGCAGAAACAAACAACAAACGACCTGCAGATAGAGGTATTTTTGATAAAAACTTAATTAAAGTAGACGAGCGAGTGAACATAGTTAATATGGTTTTCTCTGGTTATTTTTTAAAAGTTATTCCTTTAGAACACGATGCAAACAATACTTGGGTTTCAACAAGTACCCACTCTATGCAAAATGTAGATTTAACTGTAGCCAACAAATTCTTTACAGCCTACAGAAGCGCTTTAAGCAAGGCCATAGAAACTCAAGATTTTACTCTATCTGATAAAATAATGAGTGAACTAAGCCAATACCAGCAACAAGTCGGAGTAGCTGTGATGCCAGCAACTGCAAAAATTAAGGCTGAAATATTTCTAACCAATCTCAACGTATTTACCAGGTTGGCCTTTTTCAATTTCATGTTGGGTTTAATCTTTTTGGCTTTGTTGTTTTTTAGTGTTTTCAAACCTAAAACCAACATCAGCAAAATTCAAAAAGTGTTGACAGGCTTTTTTGCCGTTGGTTTAATTTTTCATTTAGTTGGTTTGGGCTTGCGTTGGTACGTTTCAGGCCGTGCACCTTGGAGTAATGGCTACGAGTCAATGATTTACATTGCTTTTACATCTTCTTTGGCTGGGTTTCTTTTTTCAAGAAAATCGATAGGTGCTATGGCTGCAACATTGGTGCTATCTGGTACTGTTTTGTTAATTGCTCTATTGAGTTATCTTGATCCTGAAATCACTCCACTTGTACCTGTATTGAACTCGTATTGGTTAACCATCCATGTAAGCTTAGAAGCAGGTAGCTATGGCTTTTTGTTGCTTGGCGGAATTATAGGTTTAATTAATCTGTTGTTGATTGGATTTTCTCAGCCTAAATCAAAAGACCGTATTTTAAGTTTGGTTAAAGAAATGAGTTACATCTCAGAAATGACCTTAATTGGAGGACTAGTAATGTTGAGTGTAGGAACTTATTTGGGAGGCGTTTGGGCCAATGAATCATGGGGACGTTATTGGGGTTGGGATGCTAAAGAAACATGGGCCTTGGTTTCTATCTTGGTGTATGCATTCATTTTACACATGCGTTTGATACCTGGCTTAAGAGGGTTTTTTGCTTTTAATTTTGCCAGCTTATTTGGTTTATCCTCTATTATAATGACCTATTTCGGGGTAAACTATTATTTGTCAGGCTTGCATTCATATGCTGCCGGAGATCCGATACCAGTTCCAAATTGGGTTTATGTTTCTGCCGCTTTTTTGGCCTTGATAAGTGCCTTTGCTTATTTCAAGAAAAAACGGCTCAAACAATTCTAAAATGGCAAAAACCAACAACATATTAATTGTTGGTGCTGGTCCTGCAGGATTGGCAATGGCTGGTAGATTGCGTAAGGCCAATGTTAATTTTGATATCATTGAAAAAGAAACCACGGTTGGGTTTATATGGAGTCAACATTACGACAGATTGCATCTGCATACAGTAAAAAACAGGTCAGCTCTTCCTCATTTTCCGTTTCCGGACGAATACCCAATGTTTGTATCCAAAGATGATTTGTACAAATATTACCAAGAGTATGCTCAACAATTTAACATCCAACCAAGTTTTGGTGAGCCTCTGGTTTCTGTTTCAAAAAATGAATCAGATTGGAAAGTAATCACTAATAAAAAAGAATGGATTTACCAGCACGTAATTTTTGCAACTGGTATTAATAGAGTTCCGAACATACCTAAATTTAAAGGTATGGAGAATTTCAGAGGAACTATTACCCATTCCCGAAATTACAAGAACCCAAAACCATTTGAGGGTAAAAAAACTTTGGTAATTGGTATGGGAAATACTGGAGCAGAAATAGCTTTAGATCTAGCACTAAAAAATGTTAAAACATCTATTTCTGTTCGAAGTGAGATAAACATTATACCACTATCGTTATTTGGAATCCCAACCCAAGAAACAGCTTTAAAGCTGGCAATATTACCAAACCAGTTAGCAGATTCCATTTCTAAATTGGCTCAAAAATTTGCCATTGGCAATTTGATGAAATACGGAATTAAAACATCCAAAACTGCCCCCATCGCCCAATTAAGAGAAACAGGGAAAACTCCAGTTATTGATTTGGGAACAGTTGACCAAATTCGAAAAGGCAACATTACTGTAGTCGGTGACTTAGCTTCTTTTGAAGCAAACACTATTGTCTTTAAAAACGAAAAAAACCAAAACTTTGATGCAGTAATACTCGCAACTGGATATAAATCAAAACTTGAAGAGTTTGTACCAAGCATTAACGCTATGGTTGATAAGTACGGCAATCCAAATTCAGTAATCGGAATTAATGAATTTAAAGGACTCTATTTTTTAGGTTTTAATAACTTCAAACCAGGTGGAATACTAGGTGCTGTTTATGAGGGGTCTGAGAAGATTATGAGTGAGATTTTATCCTGAATAACTTTGCTATACAGCAGTTGACTAAAAGTCACTGTCGTGAACTTGAAAAGTATAATAATGTTGCCAGTCAGAAGGAACTTTTGACCTCTTCTCAACTTGAATTCCCCAATTAATATCCAACTTATAGTCCTTGGTAC
>TARA_B110000046_G_scaffold5182_2_pt1 | contig 11560 bp, 9 predicted proteins | sample TARA_B110000046 | Tara Oceans TARA_B110000046 (sample SAMEA4397157) | marine metagenome | biome: Polar Biome; feature: [DCM] deep chlorophyll maximum layer (ENVO:01000326); material: water (ENVO:00002006), including particulate matter (ENVO:01000060) such as... | depth 40 m
CATAATTGATTGGTTAGCTGAAGAGTTTTTGGCTGACGAGAACATTGATCTTAGAAAAGATCCTATGGCATTGCAAAGACTTAAAGAAGCTGCTGAAAAAGCAAAAATTGAACTTTCAAGTACTACAGCTTCTGAAATAAACTTGCCATATATTATGCCTGTTGATGGAGTTCCAAAACACTTGGTTAGATCATTAAGCAGAGCAAAGTTTGAGCAATTAGCACATGAGTTAATTGAAAGAACAATTACTCCAGCTAAAGCGGCTTTGGAGCAAGCAGGTATTTCTCCTTCTGAAATCGATGAAGTAATATTGGTAGGAGGCTCAACTAGAATTCCTGCTATTCAAGATGCAGTTAAAGCATTCTTTGGTAAAGAACCGTCAAAAGGTGTTAATCCTGATGAGGTTGTAGCAATTGGTGCTGCTATTCAAGGTGGTGTTTTAACTGGTGAGGTTAAAGATGTACTTCTTTTGGATGTTACCCCTTTATCTCTTGGTATTGAAACAATGGGTGGTGTAACTACTAAATTAATCGAAGCAAACACTACCATTCCAACAAGAAAAGCTGAAACATTCTCAACTGCTTCTGATAACCAACCTTCGGTTGAAATACATGTTTTGCAAGGCGAGCGCCCAATGGCAAAAGACAACAGAACAATTGGACGTTTTCACTTAGATGGTATTCCACCATCAAGAAGAGGTGAGCCTCAAATTGAAGTTACATTTGATATCGATGCTAACGGGATTTTAAATGTTTCTGCTAAAGATAAAGCTACCAATAAAGAGCAAAGTATTAGAATTGAAGCTTCTACTGGTTTATCGCAAGAAGAAATCGATAAAATGAAACAAGAAGCAGAAGCAAATGCTGATGCAGATACAAAAGCAAAAGAGAAGATTGATAAATTAAACGCAGCTGATAATTTGATTTTTCAAACAGAAAAACAGTTAAAAGAATTCGGAGATAAAATCCCTGCAGACAAAAAAGATCCAATTGATGGTGCTTTGGCTGAACTTAAGGAAGCTCATAAATCTGAAAACATTGAAAGTATTGATACATCTATGGAAAAACTAAATACTGTTTTCCAAGCAGCTTCTCAAGAAATGTATGCTGCACAGCAAGCAGCTGGAGCTGAAGGAACTCCAAATGCTGAAGCAGGTGCTCAACCAGAAGGTGAAGCTAATGCTGAAGACGAAGTAACTGATGTTGACTTTGAAGAAGTAAAGGAAGAGAAAAAGTAAGTCCTTAATTAAATCATTTAAGCCCTAGTTCCTTTTTGGAGCTAGGGCTTTTTTATTTTTATAATGTATTAGAATAAATAGTTTTAAAACTATTAAAAAGTAATCAAATCATCAATCGGTTTAAACCATAGTTTTGCGCACCTTGAAACCAAAAGCACTAGCTAAATTAGTATTATTACTTGTACTCATCTTGTCAGGTTTTGCTTTATACCAGCTTCCTAACCTAAAGTTTATTTACGATTTCGAGGCGTTTTTTCCTGAGAACGACAAAGACCTTGAGTTTTTTTATGATTACCGTGAAAAGTACTCACACGATACTGATTTTATTTTGGTTGCGTTATCAGATCATAAATCAGTTTTTGATAAAGCATTCCTCCAAAAAGCCAGCGATTTTACAGACTCATTGAAGGAACTTCAATATGTCACAGAGGTTTTGTCGCCAACCAATGCAAAGTTCTATGTAAAAGGCCCAATTGGTCCTATTGGTGTAAAGTATTTGCATTATCAAAGACCAGATCTTTATAAAACTGATAGTGTCAGAATATTCAAATCGGAGCAACTTGTTGGAAGTCTTTTTTCAACCAATGGAAAAGGCCTTTCAATTGTTATTAATTCCGAATCTGAAATGAATAAGAAAGAATCGGATGTTTTGGCTAATGGCCTAAAAAGAGTCATTAAAAGATTTGATTTTAAGGAGGTGCATTATGCTGGTCGAATGACAGGTCAGCTTTATTACATAGAGAAATTACAATCGGAATTGGCTGTTTTTATTTTAGTTTCATTACTTATTTTGGTAGTAGTGCTTTGGTTGTTTTTTAGATCTATATGGGGTGTTTGGGTACCGTTATTAATTGTAGTGCTAACAGGAATAATGTTGCTTGCATTCATGAGCTTAACCAATAAACCTATTGATTTGATGACAGCAATTTTGCCTACTATTTTATTTGTGGTAGGAATTTCAGATGTTGTGCATATTATTTCGAAATATTTAGAAGAAAGAAGAATTAGAACACCAAAACTTGATGCGATAAAAATCACATTTAAAGAAATTGGAATAGCCACATTTTTAACAAGTTTCACCACTGCTGTTGGCTTTTTAACGCTACTTACAGTTAGGATAACTCCTTTAAAAGAATTTGGTGTTTATACATCGATTGGAGTATTTATTGCATTCGTTTTGGCATTTAGCATTTTGCCTGCAATTTTAGTACTGACAAAAAACACAAAGCAAACTAACAAAAAGCCACAAACTATTTTCTGGAACAGATTACTACAAGCGTGGTTCATTAAAGTGCTCAGAAATCAAAAATCGATCATGATTGTTTCAGGAATCATAATTGTAATTTCATTAATTGGTGTTTCTAAAATAGAAGTTAATAACTACCTTTTAGAAGATTTATCTGAGTCTGATTCAATGTATAAGAGTTTTAAGTTCTTTGAAGATAATTTTGCTGGAGTAAGGCCTTTTGAAATGAATGTTTCTTTAGCCGATACCAATAAAGAAATTTTAAGTTATGCTAACCTCAAAAAGCTGGATAAAATTGATTCCTATTTACACGATCAGTATCAAGTTGGCTTTTTAATATCACCTTTAAGTTTTGTTAAATCAGCAAACCAAGCATTTAATGGTGGTAAAATTGAATATTATTCACTACCGGCGACTATAAGAGAATACGATAAGTTAAAGCCTTTCATAAACAGAATTGGGAAATCAGAAAAAGGAACGGCTTATTATTCATCTAACAAATGGGAATGTAGATTCAGCGGTAAAATTGCCGATGTTGGAGCCATAGCAATTGCAAAGAAAAACACAAAATTTGATAAATTTATTACTAACCAAATTGGCTCTTCAATTAACACTAAGCTTACCGGAACAGCCTTGCTTATTGATAAAAACAACGAATACCTCGCTTATGATATGGTCAGTGGATTGATAATAGCGTTTTTGGTAATAGGAGTATTGATGGGGATTCTATTTAAATCAATCAGGATGTTGGTTTTATCCTTCTTTCCTAATGTGATTCCACTTATAATGGTTGGCGGATTGATGGGCTTTACCGGTATAGACTTAAAAATATCAACTGCGTTAATATTCACGATTGCTTTTGGTATTGCAGTGGATGATACCATTCATTTTATGAGTAAACTGCGAATTGAATTGGGCAAGGGTAAGTCATTACTGTATGCTATAAAAAGAACTTTTTTGTCAACAGGTAAAGCTATAATGGTAACCAGTTTAATCCTTTATGCAGGCTTTTTTTCATTGGCTTTTTCCAGTTTTGGAAGCACCTTTTATGTTGGTGTTTTGGTTAGTACGACATTGCTTTTTGCTTTAATTGGTGACTTGTTTTTACTTCCAGTACTTTTGCTTTGGTTTTACAAACCAAAAAAAACATAGTTTGACCTATTAATTACTCTGTTATGAAATTAGATGTTTTAGCCTTTGGTGCTCACCCCGATGATGTAGAGTTAAGTTGTTCTGGTACCTTAATGCAAAGTATTGAACAAGGTAAAAAAGTTGGTGTGGTTGATCTTACAAGGGGCGAACTAGGAACAAGAGGGTCAGCTGAGTTAAGAATTAAGGAAGCATCAGCATCAGCAAAAATATTAGGTTTATCTGAACGGATCAACCTTAATATGGCGGATGGGTTTTTTTTAAACGATAAGGATCATCAACTTAAAATTATAAAGCAATTGAGGTATTATCAACCGGATGTTGTTTTAGCAAATGCTATTTCAGATAGACATATAGATCATGGAAGAGGTGCTGCCTTAGTAGCAGATGCTTGCTTTTTAAGTGGATTGAAAAAGATTGAAACTGATTGTGAAGGAGTTAAGCAAAACGCTTGGAGGCCAAAAGTACTGTATCATTATATTCAAGATCATTATTTAAAGCCTGATTTCGTTGTAGATGTCACCAAGTTTTGGGATAGAAAAATAGAATCAATAATGGCGTTTTCGTCACAATTCTACGACCCTAAATCAAATCAAAACAATACACCAATTTCATCCAAAGAATTTATGGACTTTATTGCATCAAGGGCACGTGAATTTGGTCGTCCAATCGGAGCTACTTATGCTGAAGGGTTTCAGGTTAAAAGGGTTATCGGTGTAAACGGCATCACTTCTTTGGGTTAGTAATCCGAATAAAATCACTTTTAGTGAATTTAAATTGAGCTAAACTTACTGATTCAGTTTTCAGGAAGTATCCAAATTGAAACAAGCACGCAGCAGTATAGGCTATTGAACTTGCAATGCAGGCTCCAATAATTCCGTAAACTGGAATTAATGTGACACACAATAGCACAGTAAATACTAGACCAATACTTGAACCAATAGTGTTAATTTGTGGCTTGCCAATACCTGCAAAGTAATGGCTGAACCCTGAGCTTACGGCATTTGAAACAATACCTACCGAAAGATAAATTAAGACTGTTTTTACTTCGCCAAAATCAGCACCAAAAATCATAATGTACATTGATTCAGGTATTAAAATGAAAGGGATTATACCAACCAATACAGCAACGAAATTTAATTTTATTAAATCTATGGTCAATTGCTTTGATTTCTCTTGGTTGTCTGAATTTGAAATAAAAGAGTACTGAACTAAACTAATGCTCCTGCTAATAACCCATAAGGCTTCCCCAATTTGTATTCCGGTACTATATACTCCAACAGCAGCTGTTCCTAAATTCGCCTGGTTTTTTATAATGTAATAACTGAAGCGATAATTTAAGAGTTGTATTACGTTGCCTAACTGATTGTAAAAACCTAGCGTGAAAGTTTCTTTAAGGTTAACTGAAGCAGTAGGATTATTTTTGGAAATAGCAACAACTGTAAAATATGCACTTAATAATAAGTGACCAGCTGAAGCTGTTAGGTAGGCATAAATGTAACTTATAGGGTCTTTAAGGCCAACTAAAAAGTAAAAAACAAGCAGGGCTATCAGTAGCAAAACTACTTGTGAAATTGTAATTATATTGTGTGTTTTTATTTTTTCTTTTCCAATTAATACCATCATATTGGCAGAAGCGAAAGCTTGTAAAACGGCAGATATAAGCAGCAATATAAGCCAAGAATAATTTATAAGATCTAGGCTATAAAGAACAAATCCGCCTAGCAATGTGCCAACAATTGCCCATAAATACGAAAGGCTAATCAGGTGTTTGTTGTTGTATCGTGGTATAAGATAGACTAACGTTGGGCCACCAATAAATCCTGTTATCATTACAACAAGGCTAACATTAAAAACAAAAAGGCTAACTAGTCCTTTACCTTCATCACCAAATAGGTTGGTAGTTAGTACAATCAGCACAAAACTTATTATATGACCAATTAGTTTTGATCCTAATGTATGTATGATTTTATTTAGCAAGCGCTTTTAATAAAAGGAATTAATTTATCTGAAACTTCTTGAGTTGTTATTTCTCTAATGCAAGCGTTGTCAATACAATCGGTTGGTTTAGTATAACGCGATTTATTGGGGCTATAGTATCTATTACAAGGCCAACAATCTATCTTATTACTCACCATTTTATGTTTTTCAGAAATTAAATGGGCGTAGCCATAAAGCCTGTAATCAGAAGCACCCCAAATAGTAAAAGTTGGTGTATTAAAAAATGTAGCTAAATGCATTAAACCGCTATCGCCACCAACAAAGATTTTGGATCTACTGAGAATACCGCTAACTTGGGTTAGATCTGTTTTGCCAACCAAATTTTGTAAATTTTTAAACCTTCTTTTTTCTACTTCTTTAGCGGCATCAATTTCATTTTTATCACCAAGTAATACAATTGATAAAGCAGGATACTCCTCTTGGATAACTTGAAGTAGTTCAATCCATTTATTAATGGGCCAATTTTTATAAGTAACAGCATTGTTGGCTGAACTGAGTTGAATGGTAATGGTTTTATCTTTTGTTGAAACCGAACCTAACGTTACAAGGCTTTCGTCAATCTGGTTGTCGTAGAAATGCGAATCTATGAACCGCATGTTTTGCGATATCTCATGCAACCCTTCAACAATTGGGTGATAAATTATTCTATCTGATTTTGGTAGTTTATTCGGCTGTTTCCTGATATTAACTTTCTTAGCGATGTTGAGTCCGTAAAGAATTAACTTGTTGGTTGAGGCAAAGAAATCCAAGTATGCAGCATCATATTTTTTAGAGATAGAAATACTCGAAGAAGCTAATTCTAAAAGACCGATTGTTTTGGTTGAGGAAAAAACATTTAATGAGTCAAACAAGTTTTGATAAGGTGCTAAAGAAGTAAATATTCCATCTACCTGATTTCCTTCATTTATTAAATGCTTAATCAGTGGAACTTGTAGCAAGGCGTTACCTATACCCGAATTAATTAAAACCGCTACTTTTTTCAAATTTTTACTCTTAAAGAATTACTTACTACAAATAAACTGGATAAACTCATTGCACCAGCTGCAATCATAGGATTTAAAAAACCAAATGCTGCAATTGGAATAGCCAAAGCATTATAGAAAAAGGCCCAAAATAAGTTTTGCTTAATAATTTTTAAAGTGTTTTTAGATAATGAAAACAATTGTTTCAAGCTTTTGAAAAAAGTTGATTCGGCAATAATAATATCAGACGATGAAATAGCAACTTCGGTAGCTTTAGCCAAAGAAACACCTACTGTAGCTATACTTAAAGAAGGAGCATCGTTGATTCCATCACCTATAAATAAAGTAGGGGAGTGGCTGTTGAATTTTTTAACAACACTTAGTTTTTGTTCAGGAAGCAACTCAAAGAAAACTTCATTTAACTTTAATTGTGCATTAATTTCAGAGCAGATTTTTTTCTTGTCGCCACTTATCATTGCGCTATGCAGCCCAATGCTTTTTAAATATGAAATTGTCGTTTCAGCATCAGCTCTAACTTCATCTTCAAGAACTATTTCACCAACCAATTCGTCATTTTTGTAGATAGAAATACCTGCAAGATTGTTTGATGTGAAATTCCCTATTTGATATTTATTGCCCTGAAAATCGTTAGCTGTAACTCCTTTGCCTTTAATTTCTTGATGATTTATAAACTGCATTAATTTTTTACGTTGTTTTAAATGCATTTTAATGGACTTTGCAATTGGATGTGAAGATATTAGCTCCAAGCCATAAGCAATGTTGATAAGCTCTTGTTTGGTTAAACTCGATTTTTGGTTGATGCTTGATATTCTAAGTTGACCGGTTGTAATAGTCCCTGTTTTATCGAAAAGCACATTTTTGATAGAAGCCAATGCTTCTAGCCTTGCACTGCTTTTGATGAATATTCCGTTTTTAGCGCCTTTGCCCAAGGCAACAGTTATGGCTGTTGGAGTAGCAAGACCCATGGCGCAAGGGCAAGAAATCACCAAAACGGCTGTTGCATTTATAAGGGCTTGGTCAATTTGCCCGGTAAATACATACCACAATACAAAGGTTAAAACAGCAATAATTACAACCGCAGGCACAAATACTGCTGCAATTTTATCTGCTGATTTTTGGATTTCTGGTTTGTCTTTTCTTGCTTGAGCAACAACATCAATAATGCTTTGTAAATAAGTGTTCTGACCAGTTTTTAAAACCATCATTACAAAATTGCCATTGGTATTTATGGTTCCTGCTAAAATACGATCTCCTGTTTTTTTATCAATAGGCTGGCTTTCGCCAGATAACATGGCTTCGTTTAAATAGCCATTACCAGAAAGAATTTTACCATCAACTGGTATTTTCGAGCCATCCTTAATTAGAACTAAATCCCCAATTTTTAATTCGTCAACAGTTACTTTTAATCCTTCTAAATCATCAGGTGATGAGACTTTTATAGCTTCATTAGGAAGCAGTTTAGAGAAAGAGTTAATACTATCTGTAGCTTTTAGCAAAGAACGTTTTTCTATGAATTTACCAATAAAAACAAACGTGATAATTAACCCGGCCGATTCGAAATATAGTACCTTACTAGACGTGAAAAGTAAATTGTAAATTGAGAACATAAAAGAAGCGTATGAGCCTAACATTACTAATACATCCATATTCGCAACTCCAGATTTAATTGAACCTATGGATTTTTTTCCAAATTGTAAGGTTCCTGCCAACATAATCGGTATGGTTAGAAGAAGCTGGATATAACCATCAAGATTGATAAACATTGAAAGCAATAGTGGAATGGAGCAAGTAATGCTAACCAACATTCTATTTCTTATGGTTAGATTATGACCTTGTCTAACCTTCTTTTTTCCCGCTGCATGGTTGGAAACATGGTAACCAATTGAATTAACTGCTTCGGTAATATCTTCAATTTCAACAGCATCATTGACTTCAAAATCTGCTTCACCAGAAATGAAATCAACATTGACGTTTTTTCCACCTTTCTTTTCTATGGTTTTGGTGACGCTCAGCGCGCAATTGGCGCAGGTCATGCCTTCAATGTGCAGTGTTTTATTCATTTTCGAGGTCAAAGGTAATCAACCAAATAGTTTAGAATTTTTAATGTGGTATTTAGAAAAAAATTACTTTTGCAGCCGATTGTTAGTTAACCAAGTTAGCAATTAAAATGGTGGTTGTAGCTCAGTTGGTTAGAGCATCGGTTTGTGGTACCGAGGGTCGTGGGTTCGAGCCCCATCTTCCACCCGATATAAAAAAAGCCTTTCAAACTCTACGTTTGAAAGGCTTTTTTTGTTCTTAATGGTTCGAAACCCATGTAGTTAAAAGTGAATTAACAACAACTCTCACCACAGCTTCCATTCTCCTGAATCGGTGGACATGGCACAGATCCGTATGAACAATACACACAGCAGTCTCCTTCAAGTGGCTTTAATAATTCCTTGCAATTTTCACATTCATAAAACCACGAGCATGCGTCAGTTGGCATTGTTTTAGTTTTTTGATGTTTGCACTTGGGGCAAGTTAAAGTAGATTCCAATATTACGGTCATATTATTTGTTTTTTAAGGGCTTATAACCCGTGCTATTAATTGCTTGAATTAATTGCTGAATAGAAGTCTGGGTTGTATCAAATTCAATTATTGTATTCTTATCTCCATAAGAAGTTTTAACACTAACAATGCCGTTTAATTCATTAACGGCAAAATCTACATGATTTTGGCAAGCATCACATGTCATACCTTCAATTTTAATCTCTATTTCTTGAATGTAATTATTATCAATAATAATAACCTCCTTTTTATTGTCAGGAAAAAATATGTGAGAATAAAATGGAATGGTTATAGAAACAGCTGCGAACAAAGTCATACCAATAATAAAGCCTCTTTTTTGATAGAATTTTGGCTTTTCTATATCGCAACCACAATCCTCTGCTATTTTTGGCTTTAGATGAGAATACCAAGCATAACCAATAGCAACTACCGCTAATCCAATTAAGTGCGGTCGTAGAGGTTCCATCCAAGATAAACTTGAAGAGGCCCCGCCTACACCTGCAACTGCTGCAATAATTGGAGGGATACAGCAAGATGAAGCAGCTAGAGCAGCTAAAGCACCAGTTGTAGCAGCTCCTTTTGAGTTTACCTTTTTCATATTATGTAACTTTTATGTTAATTCTTTTTTGAAAATCTCAAAAACATGATCTATGACTTTTTGTGAAAGAGGATGGATGTGATAATAAGTCATTTGTGCCTTTTTTTTACTTGTTAATAAATGAGCTTCTTTTAACTTTTTTAATTGTTGAGAAATTGCAGAAATAGAAATTCCTAGAATGTCACTCATGTCGCAAACACAAATTTCTTTTTCTTTTTTTATTAGATAAAGAATTTTTAGCCTTGTCTTATTTCCAATTCAATTGAGAATTTTTGCAGTCATTGATATTTTGCCAGATATATCATTTAAGACAGAAATACTTTGATTAATTAGTTCAACATTTGCACAACCTTTAATACAGCTATTTTCAGTCTTATCCATTTTTTATACATTATTTAAGCGTTTACTTAAATACACATATATGTCAAATCTACCTTTATTTAAGTGTTTACTTAAATAAAGACTCGGAATGCAATACTAACGACAAAAAATAATTTTATTTTTCAGTCCAAATCACCACTTTTTATAACTCTCAAAAGTATCTCACAATCTTCCATTAAATGGTCGTTTTCAGAGTTAGATCCAAGCCCCATGTTTGACCCAAAAAAGGAGATTCAAAAGGGTCTCCTTTTTTTATGCCTTTAACTGTTCCTTAAAATCAAATATGGTATGTTAACTTTGAACTTCAAATAACAACCATGGCAATAGTTTTAGCCCTTCTTACTTTAACGCTTCTTGAAGTGGTTTTAGGTATCGATAACATTATTTTTATTTCAATTGTTTCAAACCGACTACCTGAAGACGAACAACCACGAGCCAGGTTAATAGGCTTAATATTAGCTCTGGTTATTCGGATTGCGTTTTTGTCTGCAATTTCATGGGTATTAAGTTTTTCAGAACCTTTGTTTTCCGTGTTTGATCATGCTGTTTCTATTAGAGATATAATTCTAATTGCGGGGGGATTGTTTCTGATAAGTAAAAGTACTTCCGAAATTCATCATAAAATGGAAGGCGATGCAGAAGGAGAAAAGGGAGAGTCAAAGAAGTCAAGCTTTGTGAAAGTGGTAACACAGATTGTATTGTTGGATATAATATTTTCTTTAGATTCGATATTAACGGCTGTGGGGATGACTGATAACCTACCTATAATGATAACTGCCGTTATTATTTCAATGATTTTAATGATGTTGTTTTCAGGCAAAATAAGCCGCTTTATAAACGATCACCCAACCCTTCAAGTTCTTGCGTTATCCTTTCTTATTTTGATAGGATTTATGTTAGCTGTTGAAGGTGTACATGTTGAAGTACCAAAAGGATATATTTACTTTGCAGTTTTTTTCTCCTTAATAGTCGAGGTATTAAATCTCAGAGTAATGAAAAAGGCAAAAGTTAAAAAGAACTCGTAAAGTTGCTTTTATAATCATCCCATGAAGATGTTAAGTAATTTTCATCACCAAAATATTTCATTATAGGTTCAAAGTCTTCAGGTCCGTGGTAACCCGGAACGATTGAGATTCTTTCGAATTTTGAATTCATTACTACAAATTTAGGATAAGACATTTGACCGTCTAACAAAGCTCGTGCTAAACTATGCACCCCCTTTTGTCCTTCAGGCTTTGGGTTTGAAAATTTTCTTCCTTGAAAATTAATAGTGTCTTTGGTTTCTGCATTAATCTTTACGCAATAGTAATTGTCGCTCATATATGCTTCCACCTTTGGATTCTTGAACGTTGCTTTGTCCATTTTTTTGCACCATCCACACCAATTGGTGTAGACATCAACAAAGATTAGTTTAGGT
>TARA_B110000046_G_scaffold79800_1_pt1 | contig 11546 bp, 9 predicted proteins | sample TARA_B110000046 | Tara Oceans TARA_B110000046 (sample SAMEA4397157) | marine metagenome | biome: Polar Biome; feature: [DCM] deep chlorophyll maximum layer (ENVO:01000326); material: water (ENVO:00002006), including particulate matter (ENVO:01000060) such as... | depth 40 m
CCTTCAAGAATTAGTCACCCTAAAGTAAAAATATTATCTTGCGCCCCATTATTCACTGAAGTGATGCAAAATGTGCATAACAACCAGTCAATAAGTTCAAAATTTATAATGTAAACTTAATTAAAAAAATAATGAAATCTATTACCATTAAAGGATCTAAAAGAGAAAGCGTAGGCAAGGTAGCTACCAAGGCGTTGCGCAATGCTGGCAGAGTTCCATGTGTTATGTATGGTGGAGGCGAACCGCTTCACTTTTCTGCACCGGAGCTTGGTTTCAGCAAACTCGTTTACACTCCTAATGCACATACAGTAGTAATTAATTTAGACGGAAAGGATGTCGCTGCAATTCTTCAAGACATCCAATTTCACCCTCTATCAGATAAAATTTTACATATTGACTTCTATCGCCTTTTTGATGATAAAGAAGTTTCTATGAATATTCCCGTTAAAGTCGAAGGAGCAGCTCCCGGAGTATTAAACAGTGGTGGGGTTATGGTACTTAGTAAACGTAAATTACGAGTTAAAGCACTTCCTAAAAATCTTCCAGATGTTATAATTGCTAATATTTCTGATTTGAAATTAGGTGATAAATTATGTACTGTAGAACTTCAAGCTGAAGAATTTACGATTCTTCATCCTGACAATACGGTTGTATGTCAAGTTCGCACCTCTAGAGCCTCTATAGAAGAAGAGGAAGAGGCTGCAAAAGAACAAGAAGTGACTGAAGGGGGAGATGCAGCAACAGCGGATGCACCTGAAGCTCCTGCAGAAAGTTAATTTCTTATTATAAACTTAAAATACAAAGCATGTGGCTCAAAAACCATATGCTTTATATATTTTTGAATTAATGTTTTCATTTAAACGTATTTTTTCAAGAAAAAATCCTGTATTGGCTATGAAAAAATTTCTAGTGGTCGGCTTAGGAAATATCGGTAAAGAATATGAAAATACGCGCCACAATGTGGGTTTTAATATTTTAGATCGATTGGCTGAAAATAATGAATGCATCTGGGAAACTAAAAAATTAGCTAGCTATACAATTCTAAAGAAAAAAGGAAAGCAATTTATTTTAATTAAGCCAAGCACTTTTATGAATAGAAGTGGAAAGGCAGTTAAATACTGGGCGCTTAAGGAAAATATTCCTTTAGAAAACATCCTTATATTGACTGATGAAATTCATCTTCCTTTTGGAACTATTAGAATTAAAAGTAATGGAAGTCCAGCTGGACACAATGGATTGAAAGATATTGAAAGCCAGCTTAATACTCCAAACTATGCTCGTTTACGCTTTGGAATCGGTCAAGAACAAAAAGCATTTGATCAAGTCAAGTTTGTATTAGATACTTGGGAGAAAGAAGAAGAAAAAGTTTTGACACAACGTTTGAAACTATGTTCGGAAGCAATCTTATCCTTTGGTTTAGAAGGATTAAATACTGCGATGAATCGCTTTAATGGGATTTAATTTACGGCTTTAAAATGTTTGGAATTGAAAGATTTCAGAATGAGACTGATTTCCTTCACTATCAATACTAATTACTTGCCAAAAATATTTAGCCTTTTCATTGAGTTGAAGTTCGGTTTGATTATTTATTAAACCTTCTTTTTCTTTAATTAGATTATCTACTAACTCTCCCAAATATAAATCATAGGTCTTTATATCTCCATCTAAATCAGCTCCATTCCATTGGAAACTGTATGAATTTGAATTATTTAATTCCACAATAGATTCATTTTCCGGTTGTAATAAAACAGCAGGAAAAGGAAAATGACTTTCCTCTGGATTCCCTTCTAAATAAAATTGCCAAACTGTACTTTTTCCAGTGCCTTCTGTCAAAAGAGATTTTGAAACAACATACCATTGGTATGGCGCCCCACTTGTAAGCACTAAAGACTCGGAAATCAAAGATGTTGATGTTGTCTTTTTCTGTCCAGTTAAATTATTAACAACTACCAGCTCGTAACTATCTGTATGTAATCCTGCAGCCCATTGAAAACGAACTTGACGCTGCAAATTGTTAACCCGTGTCGCAGTATTACAGGCATTTAAATTATCAGGGAGAATTAGTAAAGCTGGCTCTGGATCTGGAATAGGTTCGGGACCACAAGTCAAAAATAACAGAATCACTAAAACAAATAGTCGTTTCATTGTTTTAAAACTTTTAATGTTTCTGAATAGCTATCATAATCAATTCGAACAAGATACCATCCCGCTTGGAATTGATTCATTGGAATTAAAACTACTTCATTACTCTGTTCCTCATGCTGCTCCTGCCAAATTAAATCTCCTGCACCAGAATAGAGGGAAATTTCAGCCGAACGGTCTCTAGGTAAAATAAGAGTCGCCAAATTAGTTACGGGATTAGGAAATATTTTTGAATTTTCTCCTAAATTTATCCATTTCTCATAAAGACCTTGACAAGAGTTGTTCGTAGTTACTTTTACATAATTTGTTTTTTGGGTCAATAGAAATTGGACTTTTTCGTCTTTGCTAAAAACTTTAGTTTGATCATTTATCGTAACATTAAAGAAATCACTACCTATAAGATTAAGATCTAAAATTGAAGTCGAAGGATTTAATAAAGCCTGAACATCCAAAGGTAAAGGGGCATTAATTTGAGTTTCAAAACAATATTTAAAATCTGGAAATGAATTAGTTCGAATACAAATGTCATAATTTCCAGCTGCTAGATTCTCCAATTTTCTACCTTGAGAAGAAAAAAGTAATTTGCTCTGAAATCCATCAGGACCGGATATACTTGCTATATAATTATATTCTGCTCGAGCATCAAAAGCAAGAGATCCATTATCTTTTTCTGGACAACTTGTATTCATTTTAGTTAATGTTATGTTTTGTGAAGAAAAAACGTCACAAACATCCCCTATTCCATTGTTGTCAATATCGTCTTGGCTTTCATTTGTTATTGAAGGACAATTATCATTTAGATCAACTATGGAATCATCATCATTATTAGGTAATGGAACACCTTGAACACAAAAATTGATTTTAAACTCAATCAGTTTTCCTGTATCTTCAACTGATTGATCTTTAACAATCAATTTCCACGTTCCAAAAGAGGAACTCCCATATAATCTACTAATATCTTCAAAGGGCTGATATGAGCCTGTAAATGGTACTGATGCCTCAAGAATACTTGTAAATGCTTCTTGATCAAAAATTGTCTGGGTGTAATTATCATTTGAATCTCCTAATCTGTTACTTAATAAATAAAGAGTCCCCCCGGGGGATTCAAGGTAAAGAACTAAGTCACCAACCCAAGAATGTTCAATATCAACCAAGATATCAATATCTAATATTGGTAAATCGTAATTAATTTCAATTGAAGCTGATGTTACTCCATCTTCGTCATCTGTTGCATCTATTAAAATTTTGGGAACTGAGGTGGAAGATTCTTCAATACATGAAATCTTACTAGTTTTGAATGAGAAAATGTTAGAGAAATTTGAATCATTACAAATATTTTGATTTTGAACGCGCCAATAGAAAGTTGTATTTGAATCAAGGTTTTTTAATAAAAACTGATTTTTAGTCAATACCGTATCTTTAATAAACGAATTAAAACTGTCACTTAAAGAAACTTGAAGTCTCGAAGAATCAACATTAGCATCGACTTCCCAATCAAATTGTAAATTAATATCTTGAGCTTTTGCGTTATCAACTGGACTTATTAATTGAGCTGGATTATTATTTTTATTTCGTTTTTTTAATATAAATAGAAAGTTTTCCGATTGTGTGCTTAAAATTATATTTAAAAAGAGATTATAATCTGAAGGAATGAGTCCATTAAGTCCATTAATAATAAAGTAACCCGAACTATCCTCTTTTGTGAATTTATTTTTAGAAAATTCAACTTGAACACCAGAAGGCAAACCATCTATTGTCGGGGTGAAAGACTCATTAAATCCATCACTTCTCAAAATTGTAAAGTCATATTGAACTGAATCACTTGTACAATTTTCCAAAAGGTAAGAGTCGAATTTTATAATAATATCTCGTGATTCAATAGAAAAATTTACTTTGTTTAAGGCAAAAAATATTCCATCATCAGCTTTAATTTTTATTCTTGCTTTGTCAGTGTCAATTGTATTTGGAATTAAAACTTCTGCCTCACCTGAATTGGGAATACTGGTGTCTAATTCTATAGAAAAAGTTTCACCTCCATCAATTGAAAGATAAATTGAAACTTTAGATGTATTAAATGGGGGTTCATCTGTATTTGCGACATTCCAAGTTATTTTTTCCCTTGACCCCCCTTTCAAAACAATATTTGAATCGTCTTGAGAGGTTACTATAAATGGACCAGCTGAAGCGTCTACTGTTAATTTTACTTTATCCTGTGCAACCAAAATTAAATTCTCAAAGGGCTTTCTGACTGTAAGGCCCCATTGCATAACTCTTGATACTAAAGAAACAGTCTCCCAGGCATCATTCTTATTTGGCTTTTCTTGTGTTAAATTATTTGAAGTTAATCGTTCTAAATTTGGAATTGTTCTGAAAGGATTTACTGTTGGTGGAAGCGAACGAGTCATAGAACCCGATATGTTATTAGGTCCAAAACTATCAGAAGTTACCTTACCATCATCTAATTGCTCCCAACAATAAGTAGTTCCATCAACATCTTCAACTTGTTTAGCACTAAGTTCATATGCAGTACCTACAGGTATATAATAATCTGAACCTGCATTAGTAGTGAAAACTTGGATTTCAAGTAATTCATTGGTTGAACACGACTTTTGAGCTACATTATTTAAAATATTTTGAATACTATGATAATGGAAATAAGAGTCTCCGTGAAATTGGACATCATCCTCTCCAGTAATTCCTGCATAACACATAATTGTGGAACCACTCCCCGGCTCAGCATTAAAAATATGACCTTCTTCTACGTGAGAAAAAGTATGATATGCTCCAAATTGATGTCCAATTTCATGACCTGCATAATCTAAGTCAAAATAATCATTTCGGTATTCACCACCGTAAACATCTTTAAAAGGATGGGTAGAATATCCCTTGCCTTTCCTTCCGGATTCGCAAACACACCCGATACAACCTGCAGCACCATCGGCGGACGATCCGTAATCAAAAAGATGCCCAATATCATAGTTAGAATCACCAATAACTTCATCTAAATTAGTTTGTAATTCTTCTGCAAAATTTCCAGTAAATGGATCTGTATTTTTATCATCGTAAATTAAACGTTCATCAGAAACTAATTTCAATCTAACTTTAACTTCGTCTTCAAATACACTGCTAATTCGATTTAATGAACTCACTAAAGCCCCAAAAGCGTCTTGCACATTGGTCCCATTAGAATCATCATCATCTCCCCAAAAGCTTGTATATTCTCCCGTGGTTGCAATAGCAATTCTAAATGTTTTAATAACATTATTACTTGATATTAATTTATTAGACTGATTTTGAACTTTATTTTTTAACAATAGGTCTTCTGTTTTACAAGAAAGAGATGAGATAAAATCTACTTTAGATTTTAAATAAGTGAAATGAATGTTTTTTTGTCCTTTCTGTGTTTGAATAAAAAAATCAGGGCCCTCCGTTAATTTCAACCATGCATTAACTCCATTTGGATGAGTGCTTAATCTCAAACGAACTTTGGGTCGAGAAATGCTTTGACCCTGATAGGTTTTTATATTTGGAAAACGTCTTGAAAGCGCATCGGAAAGAAGGGGGACATATACAATTGAAAAAGTTTCCATTTGGCCCTTTTCATTAGGTAAAATAAATGTTTTTTTGCCTGTTGTTAAATTATAACTTTTACCTACTGGTTGGGGCGATAAATCATTGAGTATATAATAATTTTCACCAAATTTTTGGTTGATGGGAGAAATAGAATAAAATGGAGCTTTTACTTTAGTCCAGACCTCTTGACCATTGACTTTAAAAGTTAATATAAAAAGAAACAAAACTACCCAAAAGGCGTTTTTTTTACAAAAATAAAAATTATTTTTCAAATATAAAGAGTGTTGTTTTTTCAAATGTTTAAAATATACAAACGCGTTAAAAATAAGGAAACAAATTAGTCTATCTATGATATTGGCTTATTTTTGTTACTTAAATTAATTTTCTTATTAAAAAAAATGAAAGTCGTAAAAGACATCAAAAACTATCGTTCAGACAAAAAATCTATTTTGACTATTGGCACTTTTGATGGGGTTCATATTGGGCATCAAAAGATCATTAAAACCCTTGTAGCAAAAGCCAAAGAAGAAAACTTGTATGCCAATGTATTGACTTTCTTTCCTCACCCTAGAATGATTTTACAAAAAGAGTCTCAAATTAAACTCATTGATTCTCTTGATGAGCGTGAACAATTTCTTAGGAATTTGGGTGTTGATAATCTTATAATCCAACCTTTTTCAATAGCTTTTTCTAAACTTACAGCATCAGAATTTATTCAAGATATCTTGGTGAAAAAGATAGAAATCGCTTCTTTATATATTGGCTATGACCATCATTTTGGAAGAAACCGTGAAGCAACTGTTGAAGATTTAAAAAATTATGGGGTACAATTTAACTTCAAGGTTAATGTTATAAGTGCTCAAGAAATAGCATCTATTTCAGTGAGCTCTACTAAAATTAGAGAAGCGATTACTTCGGGAGATTTTGTTAAGGTAAAAGAGTTTTTGGGTCGTCCTTTTCAGTTAATAGGTAAGGTGATTAAAGGGAAAGAGATTGGAAGAACATTAGAATTTCCTACTGCAAATCTTCAGATTGAGGCTCCTTATAAAATAATTCCTCCACAAGGGGTTTATATAGTTTCAATGACTCTTAACAACAAGTCTCATTTTGGCATGATGAACATTGGCACTAGACCTACTTTAAATGGGAGTCAACAAAGTATCGAAATTCATATTTTTAATTTTAATGGTGATTTATATGGTAAAACTATTACAGTTTGTCTGATAGAAAAAATTAGGGAAGAACGAAAGTTTAACTCCTTGGAAACACTTAAAAAACAATTAATAATAGACAAAGAAATTTGTAAAAGAGCCCTAACCGAAAAAGGGTTCATTTAAAATTACTTTATTTTTACACAAAACAATCTCCATGCTCGAACTTCAATTCATCAGAGAAAATAAAGAAGTAATTCTGAAAGGCTTAGAAAAAAGAAATTTTAAACAGCCTGAATTAATTAATGAAATTATTGATTTAGACAAAGAGCGTCGAAATCAACAAGCTACTTTAGATCAGCAATTAGCAAAAGCTAACCAGTTGGCTAATAAAATTGGCGAACTCTTTAAAAGTGGTAAAATTGAAAAAGCAACTTCATTAAAAGAAGAAACTTCTAGAATTAAAAAGCAAACCAAAACACTTCAAGAAAAGTTACAAGAAATATCAGATATTCTTTTTGAATTACGTACCCAGATTCCAAATTTACCCCATGAAAGTGTTCCTAGAGGAATTAGTGAAGAAGATAATGAAAAGATTTTCAAATCAGGCACGATTCCTCAACTCAGTGACAAAGCACTTCCACATTGGGAATTAGCAAGCAAATACGACCTGATTGATTTTGAATTAGGCAGTAAAATTACTGGAGCAGGTTTTCCTGTTTACAAAGGAAAAGGAGCTCGCTTACAACGCGGATTAATTAATTATTTTCTAGATAAAAATACGGCTGCGGGATATAAAGAAATGCAAGTTCCCCACTTAGTTAATGAAGCTTCTGGCTTTGGAACTGGTCAACTTCCTGATAAAGAAGGGCAGATGTATCATGTAAAAAATGATGATCTTTACTTAATACCTACTGCAGAAATTCCACTAACCAACTTATATCGTAATACAATTCTTGAGGCCAATAAACTTCCAATTTGTTTGACAGGTTATACCCCTTGTTTTAGGAGAGAGGCAGGGAGTTATGGTGCCCATGTGAGAGGACTCAATCGACTTCATCAGTTTGATAAAGTAGAAATTATTCGCATCGAAGAACCAAAAAATGCCATGCGGGCATTAGATAAAATGGTTGAACATGTAAAATCTATATTAAATGATTTAGAACTTCCTTATAGGATTTTAAGATTATGTGGTGGGGATCTTGGATTCACCTCTGCACTTACCTATGATTTCGAAATTTATTCTGCTGCACAAGAACGTTGGTTAGAAATAAGCTCTATTTCTACCTTCAATAGTTTTCAAGCAGAACGCCTTAAATTGAGATATAAAGACAAGGCGGGTAATAAGCAGAATTTGCATACTCTAAACGGAAGCTCATTAGCACTTCCTCGAGTTGTCGCCGGATTGTTGGAAAATTGTCAAACCCCTGATGGAATAATAATTCCTAAAATACTGATACCCTATACTGGATTCGATAAAATAGTCTAATGATCATTTATAACGTAACTTCTCAAGTAACTCACGAAATCCAAGAAAATTGGCTTAAATGGATGCAGTCGTATTACATCCCTAAAGTACTATTAACATTATACTTTAAAGATATTACTATTTTAAAAGTTAGTATGGATCAGCCTATAGATCCAACTTTTGCAATACAATATAAAGCTTGCTCAAAAGAAGATCTACAATGTTACTTAAATACCGAAGCAGTTTATCACAAAAAAGAAATACATGACAAATTTGGAGAACAGGTTTTATCTTTTGAAACTCATTTAGAATTAGTAAGCAAACAATCATGAAACCTGTTCGAGCTAAAAAGAAGTTAGGACAGCATTTTTTAACCGATCTGAGTATTGCTCAAAAAATTGCTGATTCACTCATTTTTGATAATTATGAAAAAGTTCTTGAAGTTGGTCCAGGAATGGGGGTTCTTACCCAGTTTTTAGTCACTAAAACTAAAGCACTTCACCTAGTAGAAATTGATAGTGAATCTGTTTCCTATTTAAAAAAAAAATACACGGAACTTGAAGTAAAACTGATAGAAGGAGATTTTTTGAAAATAGATTTAAAAGAAATTTTTAGAAATGACACATTTGCCATAATTGGAAATTTTCCCTACAATATTTCAACTCAAATTGTCTTTAAAACTTTAGAATATAGAGATCAAATTCCTTTTTTTGCAGGTATGTTTCAAAAAGAAGTGGCCGAAAGAATATGTGAGCCCCCTGGATCAAAAAAATACGGAATCCTTTCTGTTCTTACTCAAATATTCTATACCACATCTTATCTTTTCACAGTTCATCCTCAAGTTTTTAGCCCCCAACCCAAAGTAGATTCTGCTGTAATGCAAATGGTTCGTAAAGATGATTTTAGTTTGGATTGTGATGAAACATTTCTATTTAAAGTTGTTAAATTAAGCTTTCAGCAACGTCGAAAAACTTTACGTAACAGTTTAAAAACATTGAATCTTCCAAATATGTTAAGAGAAGATGCTATCTTTGACCTAAGGCCAGAGAAGCTCTCTGGTGATGACTTTATCCAACTCACTAAAAGAATTGGCCATGGGAACTTTTCAAATTGAACCACTCTTTTTAGAAAACATAAAATCCTTAATTGAACAAGGAGATAATACCACGCTAAAAAGAAAATTAAAGTTCATCCACTATGCCGATATTGCAGAAATTATAGAGCGTCTTTCGATTGATGAAGCTACTTATGTTATTAAACTTTTTAAAAGTGAAACAACAGCCGATGCTCTTGCGGAAGTTGATCCTGACACAAGAGAACGAATTTTAGAAAATCTCTCCGCAAAAGAAATTGCCAAAGAAGTTGCCGAACTTGATTCTGATGATGCAGCAGACATTATTCTCGAATTATCAGAGGCTAGACAAGAAAAGGTCATGTCTCAAATTGATGACGACGAACATGTCAAAGATATTCGTGAACTTATAAAATATGATGAAAATACTGCTGGGGGACTTATGGCTAAAGAGTTAGTTAAAATTGAAGAAGACTTAAGCGTATTAAAATGTTTAAATGAAATGCGCGCCCAAGGAGAAAACGTAACTCGCGTGCATTCTATTTATGTTGTTGATAAGAACAATAAACTTAAAGGGCGACTTTCTTTGAAAGATTTAATCACAGCCAACTCCAAAGACAAGGTTAAAGATATTTATATTCCCAATGTAGATTTTGTAACGGTAGATCAAAATAATGAAGAAGTTGCAAAAATCATGTCAAAATATGATCTGGAAGCCATTCCAGTTATTAATAACAAAAAGGAATTAGTTGGTCGTATTACAATTGACGACATTGTTGATGTTATTAAAGAAGAAGCTGATAAAGATTATCAACTAGCAGCTGGAATTTCTAATGACGTAGAAGCTGATGATACGATTTACGAATTAGTTAAGGCTAGACTCCCGTGGCTTTTTTTAGGTCTTTTGGGAGGATTAGGTAGTGTGTTTATTTTACAAGACTTTGAATCTATAATGGAACAGCCCAGATTACGCAATTTATTTTTCTACACACCTCTTATAGCAGCCATGGCAGGAAATGTTGGCGTTCAATCTTCAGCTATTATTGTTCAGGGTTTGGCGAATGATACCGTAAAGGGTTCTCACTTCAAAAGATTAATTAAAGAGATTGGACTTAGTTTAATAAACGGTTTTGCCTTAGCAATAGTAATTATTATTTTTGGTGTTATTCTAAATCAAGAATTATTGGTCAGTCTTACTATTTCTGGATCCATGATGTTAGTTATTGTTGTTGCTGCATTAATCGGCACTTTTATCCCTATTCTCCTAGATAAAAGAGGTATCGATCCTGCTATTGCAACAGGGCCGTTCATCACAACAGCAAATGATATTTTTGGAATTTTCTTGTTTTTCTATATTGCAAAACTTGTCTTAGTCTTTTAAATGGTTCGACCCAAAATTTTGCATATTGATGAAAATCATCCTTTATTATTAGATGGATTGGAACGTCTAGGATATCATAATATTCTAGCCTATAAAATACCTTTAGATGAAATTTTAAAGAACATAAATCAATATGATGGAGTGGTAATTAGAAGTCGTTTTCCAATTGATGAAAAATTTATTGATAGGGCACAAAATCTGCAATTTATTGCACGTGTAGGAGCGGGTACAGAAAATATTAATCTGAACTATGCTCGATCAAAAAATATTCATGTTATAACTGCGCCCGAAGGAAATCGTAATGCTGTTGGAGAGCATGCTATTGGAATGTTACTAAGTCTGATGAATAAACTTTACTTAGGACATCAAAGTATTAGGGGAGGAAAATGGCTTAGAGAGACTCACAGGGGATTCGAGCTAGAAAATAAAACTGTTGGAATTATTGGATATGGAAATACTGGAAAGAGTTTTGCTCAAAAATTAAAAGGCTTCAATGTTCGTGTTCTTTGTCATGACATACTTCCCGATATTGGAGATGAAAATGCAGCTCAATCGACTCTTAAAGTCCTTATGAAAGAGTCACAAGTCCTGAGTTTACATATCCCACAAAGTACTTTAACCGAAAGAATGATTAATCAGAACTTTATATCCAAAATGGAACATCCATTTTGGTTTCTGAATACAGCAAGAGGAAATGCTGTAGTCACCAAAGATTTGGTCGAGGGGCTTCGTTCTGGAAAAATACTTGGTGCTGGCCTA
>TARA_B110000046_G_scaffold185956_2_pt1 | contig 11529 bp, 7 predicted proteins | sample TARA_B110000046 | Tara Oceans TARA_B110000046 (sample SAMEA4397157) | marine metagenome | biome: Polar Biome; feature: [DCM] deep chlorophyll maximum layer (ENVO:01000326); material: water (ENVO:00002006), including particulate matter (ENVO:01000060) such as... | depth 40 m
TTTGGCGTTATGTGAGGGAACTGTATTCATTATTGTTGATCAAAGGAAACCGTAAAACTCCCCTTATATTTACCTATAATAGTGTTTGGAGGAATGTGAAGCGTAGCTCCAACACGCAATATTGTTATAAAGTTGCAGTTTTTTTCAGTGGAAAATATAGCTCCATTCCCACCCTTTTCCGTGGGGCCAATATCTAATATTAACGATTGTCCAGCACTATTGGTTAAAGTACTAGTTTGAGGATATGTAATTTTAATATTTCTCCCTTGACATAATTTAACATCAAAAATCGCTGGCAATCCCGGAGAACTAGGTAAAGCTACAATGCCTCCCGTAGTTGTTCGAATTCCTTGCCAATCTATAGAAATAGTACCACCAACACCACTATTATCGCAAAATGTTCCAAAAGAAAGAGCCTGTGATGGATTTAGTGTTATTGTTCTTTGAGGCAAAACAGGTTGAGTATAAGCAAAATTATAAAAAGAAACTATCATTAAAAATAATGTTTTTCTATATACTTTACTTATGCTTGCTAAGTTCATACCATTTATTAATTTAGTAAAAGAGTTTCCTCTGCAAAAACTTCTTGCTTAACCCCATTGCGGGCTTTGTATATTATTTTTATACTACCTTTATTAAGATTTAATTCTGCTATTTTATTTAGTTTAAATTTCATAATCCGTTTTTCGATCGTCGTATAAACTCCAAAACCCTTTGCTTTTACTATTACAATGGGTTCACCCTGCTCGGGTATATACTGAATTAAAAAATCACCATATAGTGAGATGTTCCCTTTCCTATTTAGGTTAAAAGTAAGAAGCATATCTTTTAATTTAATATCACTTATACTAGCAGAAACAGATACTTCTCCAGAGCGAATAATAATTGGAATACTCATACCGAACTCTGTAGTAATCCGAGTAGAAAAAGCTACAGTGTCCTTTTTACTTTTAATTTCTAGAGGAGCAATGGCTGGTGAAGACATAAAAGTTAAATGGGAACGGTATTCGCCATTTTCCATTTTGTTATTTCTTCTACGTTGCAAAACAACTACCTGAGATTGTCCTGCTTTTAAAGTAGATCGTCTTGGATAAATCCTTAAGTGACGGTCTGCAAATTTTTGACCAGGTTCTGGCTCTGTGATTTTTACAAAGATACCATTCTCATTCATACTACGTTGCTCAAACGATACTGAAAATACACTTTCAATATCCCCTGTATTGGTTATAGTTATAATTTTCTTTAATTCAGATTTGTTAAAAACAATCCTCTTTGGCTCAATCATTATAGTGCCTTGTGCAAATAATTTCGCATTTAAACCTATTGAAACAAAAAATGTAAAAATTAATAAATTTTTAACCATAATGTTTTTCTTATAAAATTGTAATAACACTATTGGAAGATCCTATATGGTCTTCTAATAGTGTCATTACAAAATAAAATACTTAATTGAATAGTATTTCTTTGTTTTTTTTTATTGATATTCAAATACTATTGCAATTGCACCCTCATATGCGCCTGTAAGTTGACCAGCTATCGTAGTAATTTTAGCACCAATTTTGATTGTCTCAGAAGCTGCGGCTAATGTAGCTGTAACTGCACTCGCTGCAGAAACCTCAGATCCACCAGCAACGGTTACAGTAAAATCTGTCATTGGCATTTTTGAGACAGCCGTCCCAAGAGAACCAGTCGTTAACTGAGTGACTTGTGTTACTGTAAATTGATAAGCTTCCCCAGATTCTCCAGAAATAACAACTTGACCGGGTACTCCAGTTCCAAGCGTTTGGATTGCTCCAGTACTTTGAAAAGTACCATCAGCTGCTGACATTGTAACAGTACCAACTCCTGTAACAGAAAGCTTTCCAAACCCCATATCTGCAGTTGAAGTAACTAAAATTGGTGCTACAATACTAGCAGTTGCGTCCATCGATGATGTAACCTGAATTTGAGCATTTGCGTTGTAAGCAAATAATGCTACCACTGTAAAGATAAGTAATTTTTTAATTTTGTTCATAATTTTATATTATTATTATTATTATTATTAACTTCTATTTTAATGTTATATTTAGTAAGCTAAAAACAATGTATGCAAATGTACTGTCCTTTTTAACTCTTATTGTTATATAATTTTAACTATAGCTTACATAATTACATATTACTACATTCTGTTTTCAAACCAATTTAATTTTTTCTCCATTTTTTGATGACTTAAAATAGTCGTAATAATTTTCTGTAAGCGCAAAAAGGCTGTTTCATTTTTCACCACATAATCAACTGCTTTATGGTGAAGGCAGTCTACCGCTACCTGAATTTTATCTTGAGAAGATAGCATGATAATAGGGAAATTAGCATTCAAAGAATTTATCTTATCCATGGTTTCAATTCCTGTCATTGCATTTTCAACAACACTATTTAAATGATAATCTAAAATGATGATATCTGGATTGTGTACTAAATTTTTAATACAAAGTTCACCAGTGGTATATGTTTCTACTTCAAAATTATCAAGTTCAAGAAACTGTAACTCTAACATTCTTAAAAAAACAGGGTTGTCTTCAACCAAGAAAAGTTTTAGTTTATTTTTGTTTATTATTTTACTTGGGCTTTTCGGCAATGTACTCTTGGCCGATTTTCCAAGTTCTTCGAGCGGCTTTCTTCTGATATTCTTTAATTTTAAAAACTGAGAAGGTGAAATGCCAACAACTTTTTTAAATTGAGCAGATAAATGTGGCACACTACTGTAATTTAAATACCTTGAAATATCTGAAATACTTAGTTCTCCATAAGTAATTAACTCTTTTACTTTTTCTATTTTATGAATAATTAGAGTCTGCTCAATGGTAGTACCTTGAACTTCAGAAAATAAACTTGCGAGGTATGAATAATCATAATTTAGTTTTTCACTTAAATAATTAGAAAAATTTATTTTAATGAGCCCCTCCTTATTTTCGATACTTTCAATAATTGTCTTTTTTATTTTTTCAACCAATATTGTTCTTTTGTCATCAATCAACTCAAAACCTATGCTATTTAATTCAATACTCAATAGCGCTCGCATTTCGGGAGTGATCTTTTCCATAACATCTACTTCGCCTAAATCAACAATACTAAAATGAAGACCTAAATTTATAAGCTTTTGTTTCACCGCCAATTTACAGCGATTACTTACCATATGTTTTATATAAATTTTCAAAATATTAACTTTTTATAGTTTTTAACTCTTCTTCTAACTCTGTATATCCTTTTTCTAATGCCTTTTCTAGCTTTATAAATTGTGCGGGCACTATATCTAAATGTTGCTTTTTCTCAGCGTTTTCTTCAATTTGTTTAGAAATCGCTATAATCTCTTTTGGCAACCCCATTAAAGTAAGTGTTGGTTTTATCGAATGGATTTTGCGGTGTAAGCCTTTCCAATCGCCAGCTTCTATAGATTTATTAGCCTGTCCAATAATTACGGGTATTTCTTTCAAAATCATCTGTAACATCTCCGTGATATATTCTGGCTTGTTGTTTAAATGGTCCTTTAAATACTCTAAGTTGTAAATTTTTGTTGCTTCTTGTTGATACTCAATTATTTTATCGTTGTTTCTTGTTACTAAACGAGTGATCTTATCTAGTAATTCTGTTTCATTTATTGGTTTGGATACATAATCATCCATACCTACCTCTTTACATTTATCTATATCTCTTTTTGAGACATCAGCTGAAAGAGCAATGATTGGAGTTCTAGATTTTTGGCCCTGCATTTTGTTTCGGATATGGATGCATGCTTCCCATCCATTCATCTTAGGCATCTGTAAATCCATCAGGATGACATCATAATCATTTTTTTCTAATTGTGATATGGCAATTTCTCCATTATCTGCGATATCCGATTTAAAGCCTAGATGTTGTAAAATGGTTTTTGCTAAAAATTGATTTATAAGCATATCGTCAACGATCAATATTTTTATGTTTTTTAATGGTTCTAATTTTTCATCATTAGAAACAATCGTTTTAGTTTTATTTTCTGTTATATTAGTTTTTAATAATGGTATGGTAATAGTAAATGTACTGCCAATACCCAAGCTGCTTTTCACCAAAATAGTCCCCTTCATCAAATCTATTAATTGTTTAACAATATTTAGCCCTAACCCAGAGCCCCCGTATTCTCGAGTGGTATACTTGTTGCTTTGACTATATAGGTTGAAGATTTTATCTATTTTATCTTTTGGGATACCAATACCTGAATCAGACACAAGAATTTCAATGAATACTTTTTCTTTATCTTGTTTTAATAAATTTACCTTTACATCAATAGAACCTCCAGATGGGGTAAACTTTATTGCATTGCCGATAAGGTTAAATAATATCTGATTGATGCGAACAGGATCACCAAGTAACCATTTTGGAATGCGCTTATCATAGTTCGCTTTTAATATTTGTTCTTTTTCTTCCAATCGTAATTTAAAAGTGCCAAGAACGGTATCGATTAAATCGGGTACTTTTAATTCGGTTTTCTCAAGTGTCATTTTACCCGCTTCTATTTTGGATAAATCCAAAATATCATTGATAACGACTAATAAGGTGTCGCTAGAAGTTTTAATTGCGGTCAACTGATCCTTTTGCTTTTCACTAACGGCGTTACGTAGTAATATTTTAGTAAAGCCAATAATAATGCCAAGAGGTGTTCGTATCTCGTGACTCATATTTGCTAAAAACTGGTCCTTGAAACCCGCGAGTTCTTCTGCACTCTCTTTGGCTTTTACCAATTCCTTATTAATTTTTTCTATATTTGTAATATCCCTGCTTACATTACCCAAACCAATCGCTTTTCCGCTAATATTATCTCTGATTACGAAAGAAGACATGAGTACGGGGAGCTTTTTCTTCGTTTTTAAATTTGTTAAGTATGCATTCCCTTCCCAGCTTCCTTTTTCAAAAATACTAGCTGAAATTTTTTCACTTAAACTAATATTTTCCGTACTAAAAAATTCTGAATAGCGATAGCTTGAAATCACTCTATTCTCATCAATACCTAAATGTTTTCTTCCGGCTTTATTAATGTATGTTGGGTCTCCATTCAGAGATCCAAAAGCGATAATGTCATTACTGGTTTCAACTAAAGCAAACAATTGTTGTTTTTCTCTCTCTGAATTTATTCGTTCAGTAATATTTCGAAAACTCCATACACGACCTCTATTAACTCCATTCATGAAATTTGGTTGAGAATACCTTTCAAATACACGGCCGTCTTTTAATTCAATAATATCAGAGCTTATCGTTTCTGGATTCGCATATAGTTCTTTTAATTTGGCAAGCATTTGTTGTGGCTTAACCAACTGATTAAGAATATATTTAAGTCCTATCTTATTATCCAATGAAAGCATTACCTCTTCAGGAATATTCCATAGTTCTAGAAATTTTTTATTGAAGCGCCCTGTATTGCCAACTTTATCAACTACTAAAATACCATCAGCAGTCGATTCTAAGATTGCTTCAATATTTGAGATAGACTCTTCTAATGATTTTTCAATATTTTTTCGTTCGGTAATATCAATAATTACACCTTCAATAATATCTATACCCAATAAGGGATCTCTCTGCAGATAACAGTTCTCTAGTACATATACTATGGAGCCGTTTTTGTGTTTCACAATTTTTTCTCGGTTAATCAGTTTTTTGTTTTTCTTTAAGTCTTTTATAAAGACTTCTCGTTCTTCCTTGTTAAAATATAAGATATTTGCATTTTGTTCCAGAAGTTTTTTTGGAGTTTCATACCCAACGATATTAGCGAAAGTAGCATTCGCTCTCAAAATCTTACCGTCAATTGTCGTTTGGTAGGTGCCAGCAAGATTTCGTTCAAATAAATTACGAAATTTTGTTTCACTATTAACTAATATCTCGGTAGCCTTATTTTTTTCAATTGCAATTCTTATATAATTAGAAACTCGTTTTAACAATTCTATATCCCAAGGAGCTGGTATCTTAATCGTCGGATAATAGATTGCAAATGTCCCTAATACGATGTTTTCTTTTTTTGAAATAATTGGCAGCGACCAACACGCTTTTAATTTATGATTTAATGCCAACTCTTTATACTCTTTCCATAGTGGGTTCGTAGCAATGTCTGAAACAAAGACCGGTTCTTTTTTGTAAGCTGCAGCTCCGCATGAGCCTATATTTTTTCCAATAGCGATTCCATCTATAGCAAGGTTATAGTCTTTTGGCAAACTGGGTGCAGCACCATGTCGTAAATGTATCCCGTCTGCATCGAGCAGCAGGACAGAACAGAACGAATTACGTATCTGTTTTTCAACTGTGAGTGCAATTACTTTAAGTATACTTTTCAGAGAATCATTCGCAGCAATTTTCTCCATGATTAATTTTTCATCAATCATTAATATTTCCCCTTTTTTACGTTTGGTAATATTACTAGCAGCTCCAATCATTCTGGTAGCTATTCCTTTTTTATCACGTACAATAAATCCCTTGTCCTTTATAAATAAGTAATTACCATCAATACTTGGTGAGCGATACTCTAAAGAAAAGTTATTTACCTCAAGAGATGCTTTTAATCTCTTTAATTCCTTTGCAATTCTATTTCTATCATCAGGATGAACAAAAATATCTGGATGATAATCTTCTTCATCTTGCTCTCTTTTATAATATTCTTCTTTTACTGTTTCGGTATCAAAGCCAAATACTTTTTTATGCCCTGCCCTGCTCCTATAAATTCTTCCAGCTATAAGATCCCAATCCCAAACCGCATCATTGGTCGCAAGAGCGACAAATTCAAATCTTTCATTTGATTCTTTTAATGCTTCTTCATTCTTTTTTAATAAAGTAATATCGCGTACAATACCTCTATTACCAATAATTTCATTTTTACTATTGAAAACAGGTTCTCCTATATCTTGTATCCAAAGCCTTTTATTTTTTAGATTGGTTATCTGAAACTCCATATCATAAAGCACACCTTTATCAGTTAGGTTTAAGGTTGCTTCGAGATGTCTTTCTCTTGATTCTTTATCAAAGCAATTAAGAGTTACCTCGTAATCTTGCGCTTCATTAAATGGGTCAGTACCAAAAATTTCATGAACCCCCTTAGACCAATTTCTTATATTCGATTGCGCATCATAAGACCAATACCCTATTTTAGCCATTCTAGAGGCTTCTTTTAGAAGGAACTTGTTTTTTTCTAAAGCTTTTTCTATATTATTTTTATTTAATTGGTGTTTTTTTATAATCCTTTTAACAGCTTTTAGTAAGTCTTCTTTATTAAAAGGTTTTAATAAATAATCTTCGGCTCCTGCATTCATTCCATTCCTAACATCTTCTTTTTTGTCTTTTTTAGAAAGAAAAATTAATGGAATATTTGTTGTTGTTTCTTTCTGAAGTTTTTTAAGCATCTCTATACCGGTAAGCTCAGGTAAAACAACTTCTGAAATAATAAGGTCTGGATTCTCTTTCAATGCCATTATAAAACCAACACTTCCATTTTTTGCCTGAAAAACTTGATACCCTTCTTGTAAGAAAGTATTGTAAATATCCTCTCTAGCCTCTAATGTGTTGTCTACAATTAATATTTTAGTCATAACGGTCTGTTATTTTTTTTAATTGTGCTATTAACAATTATTTACCACCTATAATACTTACTGCTTTTTTTTATTGATTGATAAATTCCATCAAAATAAAGTACATCCTATTTTTTAAAAACCACTATTTATATAATTACATCTAATTGTTATACAAGTATACTTGCTATAGAAACCAAAACGACTTTATTTTCGCTAAAACAACAATTACTATAGACAAACTGTACACATGTTTTTTTAAAAATATAAAAAATAATTTTTCAGAATACGTTTATATTGAGTTTTAATTTCTTTTCTCTATAAAATTTCAACTATGTTATTCAAAAATACTAGACAGTATAAATTTTAGTGTTATATAATTTAATAAATAAATTATATAATAACTTGTATTTTGAAGTCAAACCAATTGCTGTTCTATTTTAAGTTTTTTTTAAATTAGACTAAGATTACTTTATATACTTTTGATAAAAAACTATATTCAATTTCATTAAATTTTATCGGGTTTGATGCTCGCATAAAGAGTATTTCTCCTTGCATTATGCATAATTGAGTTTGCGATATGTTTTTATACAACTCTAAACTATGTTCCCCTTTAACAATATGTTTATCTCCAGTGGTAATTAATACTTATGCTTTAATTTTTGATAAATCTGAAGTATATATGTATATATATACATATGTACTTCACTATAATTTATAAAGCTAGTCATATAATTAGAGTGCAAAACTATTGAATCAAAAAGAAAATAGCTGTTTTTGAGATAATATTTTTTATCTTTTTTTTATTGACAGCTATTATTAAAGCCATTGTTACGCCATCACACCATCCATATATAGATAAATAATCTAATTTTAAGCTATCTAAATATTTTACAACAAGATCATAGGTCAAAGAAGTTGTTTTTAATCTTGATTTTCCATAACCACTATTTTCAGTAATAATTAATCGACACTTATTTTTAAAATACTCAATCTAATTTTCTATCTATTTAATAATTCCATTTAGACCGCGTATTAGTTTAATGGCTCTCCTTTTCCATATTTTTTATAATAAATTTCAATTTAATTCAACATATTTGCGAATAGCTAGATTGTCTCCTTCGAGGAGTATCAAATATAAAGTTCATTTTAACTTGATAATTTACTATTGATGGGGTTTTAAAAATTATCAGTAATATTAATCATTTAATTGATTTTTTAACAATAGTCTTATCTAGATTACATAAGGTTATCCTTTTTTATAACTTTAAAAAGTTTAAATTAGTTACCCAACCTGCCTTAAGTTTAAAACCACTTATTTCTCCATTTGTCCTTATAAAATGAACCAAGTAATCCTCTGAATGAAAGACATCGATGTCGTATGAAGTAAGTTCTTGTGCACCATTATTTCCAATTTTCACTTTTAATTTACCATTTTCTAGAAAGAATAGATGTGTAGCATCGATTTCTTCACTATAAAAATTACCCGTATAGTCGGCCAATTGTAGCTTAGAGAGTTCTACTTTTTCTTTTCTTTTAGCGGTTGATTTGAAAGAAGGTCCTAAAACAGTCAATTTTTGAGTGACATTGTTATTTAATTCTGAGAAAACCAATTGAAGATTAGGATAATTAGTTGTTTTATATGTATTTTCCGTAGTATTTTTTAACATAAAAGACGCTCCCCAACCTTCTCGCAATTGCAGAGAATTGTTTGTGATGCTAAATTTTAGGACTTCTCCAGGTTTTATTTCATAATCACCCGATATTTGTTTGAGGGAGAATTTTTCTTGGATATCTGCACTAGCATTATTGTTTATCTTCTTTTCCTTATTCTTGGGTGGGTCTATAAATATATCTTTAAGCAGAATATCTGCAACCTCATGGGACATCACCCATGGGACTGCGTCCCCTCTGTTGGCTAAGATAATGATAGATAAATTTTCTTCAGGAAATCGCAATATTTCAGATCGGTACCCTGCAAACGAACCACCATGTTCAATAGTTTTTAATCCTTTATAAATTTCACTAAAAAAACCATAGGCATTACCACTACTTTTACCATTATTTAGCCTTCCTTTTTTTTGCATTTTTTTTATGATTTTCTGACTGCTTTTACCCAGCTTATTGTTATAAAAATTTTGATCCCATAAAAACAAGTCTGCTATCGTTGAATATGCTCCAAAAGAACCAACAAGGTCAAATCTCATGATTAAATTTTCAAAACCATCTTCTGCACTTTTCTTTTTATAGCTAAACACCCTGTTTTTAATCAGGTCTGAATTGTTATCGTAAAAGAGGGTGTTTTTCATTCCTAATGGACTAAAAATATGTTCCTGAGTAAATGCCTTTAAAGATTGACCCGCTATTTTTTCAATAATCATTGACAGTATGAAATAGTCTGAATTGCTATATGCAAATTTTTCACCTGGCGAAAAATCTAACGCTTTTTGATTTTTTATCAGTTCATAAACATCAATAGCATCCATATTATCAAGAATATTCCTGCCTTTTAAATGCATTAACTCTTTCATGTCTCTTATGCCACTTATATGGTATATCAAGTGCCGTATCGTAAGTGGCGCTTCATATGCTGGGAAATCAAGGAGGTGTTTTTGAACGGTATCTTCAAGCTTTAATTCCCCTTGTTCTTCTAGCAATAAAATACTGAAAGCAACAAATTCTTTTGATATTGAGCAAATATTAAAAACAGATGATGGAGTTATTTTTATTTCGTGTTCCAAGTCAGCAATTCCGTATTCTTTTGAGTACATTAACTTTCCTTCCTTAATAATGCCTATGGCGCCTCCTGGAACATTCCGTTTACTCCATTCTTTAAAAATACTATCAATTTCTTGACTTTCTTTGAGCTGTCCTAATGAACAAACTGAAAATGAACAGATTAGTAATAAAAGTAAATAATTTTTCATAAAGTTATGGATATAAGTCGTAGCTAAAGTCATTGCAAAATATTAGTTACATTAGTTAAGTACTAAAATAAATCACAGATAGAAGCTAGCGAGGATTTTTGAAAACAAGTCTAGAGTAAAAAATTAATTTTATAAGGTTTTAATAGTATAGCCTTAAGTTATTTTATTTTAATTGGTGTTGAATGTATCAGTTCAATTTTCCATTCACCATCAATTTTTTTAAAGATCACACTCTCAGTCCAATTCTTTTGCATTGAATTGCCATTCTTTAAAAAATCAGCTTTTAGTCTGTAAACGGCATAAGCTGTATTTTCAAATATCCCGATGTATTTAAAATCGAAGTAATCTTTTCTTTCAAAAACTTTATGTGCTTCTTTTTTGTAAAAAGCTGCCTCATCATCCATTCTCAATATCTCTCCATCTTCAGAAAGCAAGTAATTATCTGTACAGAGCTCTCTATGTTTCTTAATATCATGCGTTTGTAAAGTATGATAATCCTCTTTTAATAATTGAATAATTTCTAGTGAGTCTTTTTTTTCTTGTGACAAAATAGTTGTGGAAAGAAAAAAAGTTAAAACGAGTAATCTGTATTTCATAATTTTGGTTATTTAAATTGTTAACAGTTTAGTAATCCCTTTTCTTAAAAGTATATACTTTTAATTTATCACTAAAATTTATATTATTAGCTGTTCGTAGTTTTATTCAAATTTTTACTAATAGATTTTGAATCAAAAGTCTAACTACCTGCATGTAGTTTCGTTCAAAATATATTTTATCACCTATACTATATTTCTTTTTTTCGTCTTCTGTTGGATTGGTACCAATATAAACAATCTTTTATTTTTGCACTTATTAGCACTGTTTTAAAGAGTTTGTTAGACTTTCGCTATTTTGCTAATTCCTGTTTAATCAATAACAAGATTTCCATATTTTGATTTTTTATATTATTTAATTCCGACAAATATTCTTGAGAATATGCAAAAGATCGAATACTGAAGTTCTCAAAAGCTTCGTCTTGAAACAAACCTATATAATCAGATGGATTA
>TARA_B110000046_G_scaffold186010_1_pt1 | contig 11529 bp, 11 predicted proteins | sample TARA_B110000046 | Tara Oceans TARA_B110000046 (sample SAMEA4397157) | marine metagenome | biome: Polar Biome; feature: [DCM] deep chlorophyll maximum layer (ENVO:01000326); material: water (ENVO:00002006), including particulate matter (ENVO:01000060) such as... | depth 40 m
TTTTTTATAGCGGACTCTATGGTTCCATCTTTTAAAAATAGGATAACCTTTTTATCAAAACTTACTATTTTCAAAGAATTCCAATTTTTAAAACCACCATGTTTTTCTATTGAATTTATCACAATAACTTCAGCAGAAAGTTCTTTTTTATTACAGTTAACAAAAGTAAAAACAGTAAAAAGACAAACAATTAGTTTTTTAAGACTTCGATTCTTCATTTATTTTGTTTCTTTTTCTGCTTTTTCAAACCCCCTTCATGATCTAAAATAATTTCTTCGTCTCTGTATTTACAGCAAGGGTGTACAGTATTGTATGCCTCTATTGTTGCTTCAATTTTTTGAGCATCAAAACCAACAATATCATGACCAACCTTTAAAATATTATTTTGAATCGCTGCAATATCTGTTTTGCGTTCATCCATAATTAAATTTAGTTGATGTGTTTTTACACTCCAAATTGCATATTTTACACCTTTAGATTTTAAAGCTGCCGTTTCAATTCTCTTTTTACACATTCCACAAATACCATCAACTTCAAAAGAAACTTTGGCATTTTTTTTCTTTTTAACTTCCTGTGATTGCGTCGAAAACCCAATCATTAATAAACTGAATATAAATATTATTTTTTTCATCTTTTAATTTTTTAATTGTTGTTCGTTCGTGTGTTATTATTTTATCTTATATCTTAGACCAGCATAAACGGCTCTTCCAAAAATTGGCGAATATATAATTGTACTATCAAAATTCACCCCAAAAGGATCATCACTTGCTAAAATAGGATTTTTCTGTCGAACATTTGTTAAATTCTCTGCGCCTATATACAACTCAAATTTACTAGAAAACACTTTCGTTATTTGAGAATTTAAAAGTTGATATGGGTCAGAATATTCTGGTAATTGATAATGAACAGGGTTTGATGCAGTAGATGGTAATCGTTGTTTCCCTATATTATTAAAAGTAACATCAAATTTCCATTGCCCATTGTTCTCTTGTAATTCAGTTTCGTAAGAAAGGTTTGCGAAAAATCTATTTTCGGGTTGAATTGGTTTTTGCAAATTGCCCTTTTTAAAATCAGTTTTAATATCAAAATATTTATACGCTGTTCTTAAATTTAAGTTTTTTGTCAAACTATAATTTACTTCCACTTGAAAACTATTTGCAATACTTTTTCCATCCAAATCATAAAAAGAAATTTCTTGTGGATTTTCCCAATCTACAATTACTTGATTTTGGAAATTTGTTTGATAAAAGTCAAAAGTAACATCCCCATTCTTCTCGAATAAATTAAATTTCTGAAGATAAGAAACTCCATAATTCCAAGCAATTTCAGGATTTAATCCGTAGATATTCCCACCGACATTATCAATATTAATTTGCCGTGAACTTGCAAACAATTGCTGATTTTCTGCAAAAATGTTAGCACTTCTTTTTCCTCTTCCAACAGAAGCTCTAAACACACCTTTTTCCCAAGGAGCGTATCTAAGATGCAATCTTGGAGTTACAAAAGTGCCTAATAAATTGTGCGTATCAACACGTAATCCAGCCGTTAAGCTGAAATTATCTAAATTATCAAAGGCATATTCGAAAAAAGCGCCAAAAGCATTTTCTTTTCTACCAAAATCTAAGGTGTTTACAAGCTCTTCATACTTATCATATGTGAAATTAATTCCTGTTTTAAATTTGTTTCTTGTATCTCCAATAATGGAATTAAAAATAATATTAGAGTACACACTTTCATGTTCAATATCATACACATTCAAGCCAAAATAAGAATCTTGCTGATGGTTGCTATACGCAATTTGAAAACCAATACTTTGAAAAGGTAATGCTGGAAAAACATACCCTAACTTCCCTGAAGTTTCAAAACGTTTTGTATCAATTTCACTTCCCCATGCGTTTGTTGTACCTTTATCTAAAGATGGATTAAAATTAATTTCTCCTGTTTGTTTTTCATCATTTAAAAAGCGAATATTTATAAAACTTACCCACCCTTTTTCTGCATCGGTAAATTGCCATCTGTTCATTACATTGATCTGATTTGCTAAAGGCGCATCTAAAAAGTTATCCTTATTTCTATCAAATTTTTCACCTCGATAATTACCATGAATATACAAGCCAGTTTGCCATTTATCTGAAACTCTTTCATTAAAATGGGTATTTAATTCTAGTCTTCCGTTTAAAGAGCTATAGGTATTTAAAAAGAACTTATTATCAGAAAATGGTTTTACTAATTCCGCGTTTATTTGTCCAGAAATACTTTCAAAACCGTTAACAACAGAACCTGCTCCTTTTGTAATCTGAATACTTTCCACCCAAGTTCCTGGTGTAAACGTGAGCCCAAAAACTTGACTCGCTCCTCTTACTGATGGAATGTTTTCTTGAGAAATCAACAAATACGGACTCGTTAAACCTAGCATTTGTATTTGTTTTGTGCCTGTTAAAGCATCAGAAAAACTAACATCAATTGAAGGATTTGTTTCGAAACTTTCTGCCAAATTACAGCAAGCAGCTTTTAGTAATTCATCTGAATTTACAGTAAAAACATTCGTCGTTGCAAAAAATGATTTTTGAGTTGCTTTTCTTCTACTTCTAAGAGTTACTTCTTCCAACTCGCTTTCTGGAGTAAGAAAATGATGAATCGGTTTTAAATTTTTAATTGTTATTGTATCGGTTCTGAATCCTAAATAATTAATGACTATTTTTTTATATTCAAGCTTGTAAGCGATGGTAAACCAGCCTTTTTTATTGGTAACTGCACTAACATTTGTGCCAAGCCAATGCACAGTTGCTCCTTCTACTCCTAAATTATCTTTAGGATTATTTTTATCCATTAGCATCCCCGTAATGGTTGTTTGGGAAAAAAGTATAAATGGAAGGAAAAGCAGAAAACTATTTATTAATATTTTATTCATTTTGGATTTAATTTTAATTTAAAACATGGCTGTTTATCCTCTAAAAGATGTTATTTGAATAAAAAATTGTTTCATTTCTAATGGCAAAATTACAATAAGATTTTCTAACTTTATATTAAATTATTTTCTTGTTGGTTTTCAACTAAAAAGACGAATTATAGATTTAAATTGTTTTTTTTGAATTATTTTTGCAGTCAATTTTTTTCTATGAATATAATCGTTTTACAAAAAGAAATAGATGTTATTTTAGCATCAACTAAAACCAAAGAAGAAAAATTACAAGCTATTTGTGATTTTTTAGAAAACAGCATTTCCTATTATGATTGGGTGGGCTTTTATTTTAAAAATGGCGACAAAAACGAACTAAAATTAGCACAATTTACAGGGGAAGAAACAGAACATACTATTATTCCTTTTGGAAAAGGTATTTGTGGACAGGTTGCTATTACTAATGAAAATTTTGTAGTACAAGACGTCTCTGAACAAGACAATTATATTTCTTGCGGATGGAAAGTAAAATCAGAAATTGTAATTCCGATTTTTGTTGATGGAGAAAATATTGGACAAATAGATATTGATTCTCATACAGCAAATACTTTTACCGAAAAAGATGAAGAACTTTTAGAATATGTATGTGAAAAAATAAGCACTATTTTATATATAACAGATTAATCTACATTTTTTTTGTACTTTTACAATATAAATATACTTTTTTTTAGCCCCCAACTTTCATTTAAATCTTATAATTAATGAAAAAAACAGAGCTAAATACGTTTACTCGTAACGAAATTTCTAATAGTAATTTAGAAAAAAAAACTTTAATAAATAAATTTATTATTTGGTTTAGAGATTTCTTAGACAACTCAGAATAGTCATTATCAAAAAAAAAATCAACGGTAAATCATAAAAAAATACTTCTATTAAAATAGTTGTTAATTACTTGTGGTTTTTGTTGCTATCTTTTATTGTGGTTCTTTTAATGTTTGTGTAATTTTGTGTGCTTAACAACACAACAAAAATGAGCACTTCAAAAACAATTAAATCTGCATTGATTTCAGTTTTTCACAAAGATGGTTTAGCACCAATTGTAAAAAAATTAGCCGAATTAAATGTAACTATTTACTCTACAGGAGGAACCGAAAAATTTATCAAAGAATTAGGTATCGATGTGATTCCTGTTGATGAAGTTACTTCTTACCCTTCAATTTTAGGAGGAAGAGTAAAAACTTTACATCCAAAAGTTTTTGGAGGTATCTTAAACAGACAAGACAATGAAGGTGATATTGCTGAATTAAAAGAATACAATATTCCTCAAATAGATTTGGTTATTGTTGATTTATATCCTTTTGAAAAAACAGTTGTATCTAGAGCTGCTGAACAAGACATTGTCGAGAAAATTGATATTGGAGGCATTTCTTTAATTAGAGCATCTGCAAAGAATTTTAAAGATACTTTTACGGTATCTTCTATGGATCAGTATCAAGAATTTTTATCAATTCTTTCAGAAAACAAAGGAGAAACGTCTATCGAACAAAGAAAGAAATTTGCTTCAAAATCTTTCAATATTTCTTCGCATTATGATACTGCAATCTTCAATTATTTTAACGAAGATGAAGTTGTTTTTAAAGCAAGTCAACAAAATTCTAAAACATTACGTTATGGAGAAAACCCTCACCAAAAAGGATATTTCTTTGGAGATTTAGACGCAATGTTTGATAAATTACATGGAAAAGAATTAAGTTACAATAATTTACTAGATGTTGATGCAGCTGTAAACTTAATGGAAGAATTTAAAGAAGAAGCTCCAACTTTTGCAATTCTAAAGCACAATAACGCTTGTGGTTTTGCGCAAAGGAAAAACATGAAACAAGCATATGTAGATGCTTTAGCTGGGGATCCTGTTTCTGCTTTTGGGGGTGTTTTAATTGCTAACTCAGAAATTGATGCCGAAACTGCAGAAGAAATTCACAAATTATTTTGTGAGGTTGTTATTGCACCTAGTTACTCTGATGCAGCTTTACAAGTCTTAAAAGGAAAAAAGAATAGAATCATTTTAATTCAGAAAGAAGTTGAATTACCAAATCAAATTGTAAGAACTTCTTTAAATGGATTGTTAGTTCAAGATAAAGATTATATTACAGACAAGCTAGCTGATTTAAGTTATGCTACCAACAATAAGCCAACTGAAAGTGAATTAAGTGATTTATTATTTGCGTCTAAACTATGTAAAAACACAAAATCTAACACAATTGTTTTAGTGAAAGACAAACAACTATTAGCTAGTGGAGCAGGACAAACAAGTAGAGTTGACGCCTTAAACCAAGCAATTGAAAAGGCGACTAATTTTGGGCTTGATTTAAAAGGTTCTGTAATGGCGAGTGATGCATTTTTTCCTTTTCCTGATTGTGTAGAAATTGCAGATAAAGCGGGTATAAGAAGTGTAATTCAACCCGGAGGATCCATAAAGGATCAATTAAGTATAGACTATTGTAATACCAATAATTTATCTATGGTTATGACAGGGACAAGACATTTTAAACATTAATTATTTTAATGTTAATTATAGTTTAAATTTACTAAATTTGTAAAGAGACTTTAAACAAACAAGAAAAATATTTTATGGGTTTTTTCGATTTTATGACTGAAGATATTGCAATTGACTTAGGAACTGCAAATACATTAATAATTCACAATGGAAAAGTGGTTATTGATAGTCCTTCTATTGTCGCCAGAAACAGAATTACTGGTAAAATTATTGCTATCGGTCAGGAAGCAAATTTAATGCAAGGAAAAACCCATGAAAATATTAAAACAATTCGTCCTTTAAAAGACGGAGTTATTGCAGATTTTCAGGCATCTGAAGAAATGATTAAGGAGTTTGTAAAGCAGATTCCATCTATTAAAAAGAGATTGTTTCCACCAGCCTTAAGGATGGTCATTTGTATTCCTTCTGGAATTACAGAAGTAGAAAAACGCGCTGTAAGAGACTCTGCAAAGCACATGAACGCTAAAGAAATCTATTTAATCTATGAACCAATGGCTGCGGCAATAGGTGTTGGTATTGATATTATGGAACCTAAAGGAAACATGATTATTGATATAGGTGGTGGTACAACAGAAATTGCTGTAATCGCTTTAGGTGGTATTGTTTGTGATCAATCTGTAAAAGTTGCAGGAGATTTATTTACCAATGACATTATGTATTACATGCGCACACAACACAATTTACATGTTGGCGAAACGACTGCAGAAAGAATTAAGATTACAATTGGGGCCGCTACTGAAGATTTAGATACGCCTCCAGAGGACATGTTTGTTCAAGGAAGAGATTTATTAAGTGGCAAGCCTAAACAAGTTCAAGTTTCTTACAGAGAAATTGCCAAAGCTTTAGATAAATCAATCTTGAGAATTGAGGATGCGGTTATGGAAACCTTATCTAAAACTCCACCAGAATTAGCTGCAGATATTTACAATACAGGGATTTATTTAGCTGGTGGCGGCTCTATGCTAAGAGGTTTAGATAAGCGTTTATCTCGTAAAACTGATTTACCAGTTTATGTTACTGAAGATCCTCTAAGAGCTGTTGTTCGTGGAACAGGTATTGCTTTAAAAGAACTACAGAAATACAAAAACGTATTAATGAATTAGATTTTTTTAAGTTCTAACAATGCAACAACTTATCTATTTTTTTCAGAAGTTTAAGTATTTTCTGTTTTTTTTATTGCTAGAATTTATTGCACTTGCATTAACATTTAATAACCTTAATTTCCATAAAAGTAAATTTGTAAATTCTGCAAATGCTGTAACTGGTGGATTTTATACTTACACTTCAAACATTTCTGAATATTGGAGTTTAAAACCTAAAAACAAACTTTTAGCTGAAGAAAATACACGATTAAAGAATCTATTAGAAAACAATATTTCCATAAATTTTCATAGAGATTCTACACTAATTGATTCGATTAAATATCAACAGAAGTTTACATTTACAACTGCAAAAATCATCAAAAATAATTATTCTAAAGAATTTAATTTCTTAACCATTAACAAAGGAAAAAAGGAAGGGATTAAGAGAGAAATGGCAGTAATTAATAGTAAAGGAATTATTGGTATTACTGACAACACTTCTGATGATTATGCTAGAATTCAATCTATTTTAAATAAAAACAGCAAAATTAATGCCCGTTTAAAACATAGCAATTATTTTGGCACTTTAGGTTGGGACGGGAAAAGCTATAACATTGTTCAACTTTCTGATCTACCAAGGCAAGCTCCTCTAAAAATTGGAGATACTATTGAAACTGGTGGAATGTCGACAATTTTTCCTGAAGGAATTTTAATTGGTACAATTTCAAAAATTAACAAAGGAAACTCCGCAAACAAGAAAGTGGATGTTACATTATTTAATGACATGAGTAATTTAGGGTATGTTTATGTTGTTAAAAATTTTCATAAGGAAGAAATAAAATCGATAGAATCACAAAATGAATAAACCATTAAACATGGCAATGCTATTTATCTTCCTGTTATTTTTGCAGGTTTTTGTGCTGAATAATATTCTATTTTTAGACTCTATAAATCCTTATTTATATATTGTTTTTGTTTTTCTTTATCCATTAAAAACCAATAGAGTTCCTTTTCTTTTCTATAGTTTTTTATTAGGGCTCTTGGTTGATTTCTTTTCTGACTCTGGAGGAATTCACGCGTTATCTATTTTATATATTGCCTATATTCGTTTATTTTTTGTAAGAATTTACTTTAGAAAGGTGTCAGCTGACTATCCTTTCTTTAAATTAAAATCAGAATCATTTGGAAAAATTTTCAACTACACAGTAACTTTAACAGTAATTCATCATCTTATCTACTTTTCTTTTGTTAATTTTAGTTTTCAAAATTTATCTAACGTATTTTTAAACACTATTTTTTCAAGTATTTTTACGTTAATTTTATATTTTTTAGGAACCTATATTTTCACTAAAGGCGAATAATGAAAAGAAGTTTTTTACTTTATTTTTTAATAACACTAGTTGGTTTTATTTTTATTGGACGATTGTTTCATCTTCAAATTATAAAAGGCGAAAGTTATGACCCAATTCATAATTCTGCAGTAAAAACGGAATATGATTATCCAGAACGTGGTTATGTGTATGATAGAAATGATAAGCTATTAATAGCCAATCAACTTTCTTATGATGTTATGGTACAACCAAACCAAGTAAAACCATTAGACACTTTAGAGTTTTGCAATCTTTTAAAAATAGATAGAGAGCAATTTCTAATTAGATTTAAAAGAGCAGAAAAATTCGCAAGCTACTTACCTTCTGTTTTTTTAAAACAATTAGCAAAAGAAGACTTTGCCTTTTTACAAGAAAAATTAAATAAATACACAGGCTTTTTTATTCAGAAAAGAATTATTAGAGATTATCCGATAAAAGCGGCAGCAAACGTATTAGGTTATATTGGTAAGGTTAATGAAGAAAAAGCTAGAAAAAGTAATTATTATCAACAAGGTGAGTTAGAAGGAAAAGATGGTGTAGAAAGACAGTATGAAAATATATTAAGAGGCAAAAAAGGAAAGAAATATTTACAATTAAATAGATTTAACAAAGTTACAGGTTCTTACAAAGATGGATCTTATGACACACTTCCAGAAAACGGAAAAGATTTAACACTAACTCTAGACATCGATTTACAGGTGTACGCTCAACAACTAATGAAAGGAAAACGTGGAGGAATTGTTGCGATAGAGCCTTCAACAGGTGAAATTTTGGTTTTAGTAACCGCCCCTTCTTATGACCCAAATATGTTAGTAGGTAGAAAACGTTCTAAAAACTCTATTATTTTAATGGATCCTAAAAACCCAGAAAAACCAACCTATGATCGAAGTTTATTAGCTGCATATCCTCCAGGATCTCCCTTTAAGATGATGAATGCATTGATTGGTTTACAAGAAAATGTAATAAGTGAGCAAACTTCTTTTAGATGCTATGGCGGCTACAGGTATGGAAATAGAGCTCACGAATTCATGAAATGTCATTGCGATATTTATGATAAGCCAATAAGATTAAAAACAGCAATTGCAAGATCTTGTAACAGTTATTTTTCAAATACCTACAAGAGAATTGTTGAAAAAAAGAATAACCCCTCTGAAGGACTAGATAACTGGAACAAGCATATTACTAGTTTTGGATTAGGAAACTATTTAGGAAATGATTTACCTGCAGGTGTGCCTGGATTTATACCAAAAGGAAAATATTATGATGATATGTACAAATACTCTTGGAATGGTTCTACTATTATTTCTAATGCAATTGGCCAAGGAGAAGTTTTAACGACTCCTATTCAATTGGCTAATTTTACAGCTGCAATTGCAAACAGAGGTTATTTTTACACACCACATGTTGTAAAAAAAATTGATAAACAAACAATTGACAACCCTAATTATACGATCAAAAAACAAACCACAATCAGTAAAGAACACTTTATGCCAGTTATTGAAGCGATGCATGAAGTTTTTAAAACAGGTACAGGCAGATGGAGCCAAGTAAAAGGGATTGAAATTTGTGGAAAAACAGGAACTGCAGAAAACTCAATAAAAATAGTTGATGGTATTAAGATTCAAGCAGAAGACCATTCTATTTTAGTAGCATTTGCTCCGAAAGACAACCCTAAGATAGCTTTAGCTGTTTTTGTAGAAAACGGTGGTTATGGATCTACAATTGCAGCCCCAATAACGAGTTTAATTATAGAAAAATATATAAACGGAAGTATTTCTAAAGCGAACAAATACAGAGAATTAAAGATCTTAAATCTAAGTCTACAAGAAATATATAACAAGCAAATACCAAAATCTAAAGAAATTGCGTCAGGAACAAAATAATATTTTTGCAGGTATAGATTGGATTCTAGTGTTCATCTATATAATTTTAGTTGGTTTTGGTTGGTTAAACATTTTTGCAGCTTCAAATACAGAAGGAGATATTAATTTGCTCAGCTTTTCAACTAAATATGGAAAACAACTGATCTTTATTAGCTTAACTATTCCATTAATTATTATCATTCTTTTTTTTAATTCTAAATTTTACGAAAAATTCGCTAGTATACTTTACATAATTTCATTGTTATCTCTTTTTGGGTTATTTCTTTTTGGAAAAAAAATTAATGGAGCAACTTCCTGGTATAATTTTGGAGTTCTTAGTTTACAGCCTTCGGAATTTGCTAAAGCTTTTACAGCTTTAGCTGTCGCAAAATTATTGAGTGATCGGCAGTACAATTTAAAATTAGTCAAAAACCAAGTAAAAGCTTTTATCATTGTTTTCTTTCCTGCTTTCTTAATCACTCTGCAACCAGATGCTGGTTCAGCACTTATTTATCTATCTTTCTTCTTTGTTTTAAACAGAGAAGGCTTAACATTAAATTATATTTTATTAGGAGTTACTCTAATTTCCTTATTTATTTTAACCATCTTTTTTGGAGCAGGCAAAATGTTTATTTCACTTCTTACATTAATAACCTTAATTGTAGCCTACCTTATTTATAAGGGCGGAAAACGATTTTTTAGATTTAATTGGCATAAAATTCTAGCACTTTATTTTGTAGTTGCATTCGTTATTCTTGGAACTGGATATACTTATAATAACATCTTTAAACAACACCATAGAGACCGTTTTGAAGTTTTGTTGGGATTAAAGATAGACAACAAAGATATTGGTTATAACTCTTATCAATCAGAATTAACGATAAGCTCTGGAGGCCTCTCTGGAAAAGGATTTTTGAAAGGAGACATTACGAAAGGTAATTTTGTGCCAGAACAAGACACAGACTACATCTTTAGCACCGTAGGTGAAGAATGGGGCTTTATAGGTAGTAGTTTTGTAATTATTCTCTTTATGTTAATGATGTTTAGAGTTATTTATTTATCAGAGACACATTCAAATAAGTTTGGAAGAATCTATGGTTATGGCTTGGCATCTATCTTGTTTTTTCATGTAATTGTAAATATTGGTATGGTTATAGGCTTATTACCTACAGTAGGTGTCCCATTGCCCTTTTTTAGTTATGGAGGATCATCTCTTTGGGGATTTACAATTTTACTCTTTATATTTATTAGATTAGATGCTCATAAAAACTACGATTGGTAGAGAATGTCTTTTGGTTTTATGTCTTCCTGAAGAAAAATAAAATTACTAAGAAACATGTAGCTTAAGAATGATTAATCTTTAGTTTAGTATTTTCTACATAAAAAAACTCTGAATTTTCATTCAGAGTTTTTTTATGTAGTATAAAATTTAAATATTTACATTGCAGCAACGTGCTTTGTTAATTTAGATTTTAAATTTGCAGCTTTATTTTTATGAATAATATTATTCTTTGCTAACTTATCTAACATAGAGATAACATTTCCTAATTTTTCCTCTGCCTGCTTTTTGTCTTCTACAGTTCGTAAATCTCTAACAGCATTTCTTGTTGTTTTGTGCTGATATTTATTACGTAATCTTTTAGCTTCGTTACTTCTAATTCTCTTTAACGCTGACTTATGATTTGCCATAATTCTTAATTTATTAGTTTTTATATTAAAACTTTTGTAGTCCGTACGGGAATCGAACCCGTGTTACATG
>TARA_B110000046_G_scaffold5331_1_pt1 | contig 11501 bp, 10 predicted proteins | sample TARA_B110000046 | Tara Oceans TARA_B110000046 (sample SAMEA4397157) | marine metagenome | biome: Polar Biome; feature: [DCM] deep chlorophyll maximum layer (ENVO:01000326); material: water (ENVO:00002006), including particulate matter (ENVO:01000060) such as... | depth 40 m
ATTTTCTACCATAAACAATAACCGCCATATTTTTCCTAATATTAAAAAATTAAAAGACTGTGATTTTTTTAAAAAACTTACTAAGATTGTTTTTAATATAAAATTTTGTAAAATTTCAAATGAAAAATAATAAAATATATCTTAATAATAGGAAAGTGTTAAAAATATCAGGTACTAAAGCTGTAGCTTTTCTCAATAACATCCTAACTGCTGACTTATCGCTACTAAAACCTAATGAAGTTATTGCCAGCGCACTATTGACACCTCAGGGTCGTATTTTATTTGATATGTTATTAAGCTTAGAAATTAAAGAACATAAAGTTGATTATAATTCTTTACTTGTTGAATGTGATGAACTCCAATTAGATGGTTTATTTAAAAGAATAAGTCTTTATAATTTAAGAAAAGAAGTGAACATTGAAATTACTGACCTTAAAGTATTTGTAATCAATGAAATTGCAAATAATGCTTCAAAATTAAGTGATAAAAGATTTTTAAATTTACAAATATCACGTTTTTATAAAGTAAGCTTAGATAGTGGTGATTTTTTAAATTATGAAGATCATGAAAGTTTAAATTGGTATGATTTTTATCGATATACTTACTGCATAGCAGAGGGACCTGTTGAAATTTCATCTGGTACTTCTCTACCTCTAGAGATAAATTTTGATTTAATAGGAGCTATTAGTTTTAATAAAGGATGTTTTATTGGACAGGAAGTAAATGCAAGGATTAAATGGAAGGGTTTAATTAAAAAGAAATATGTTCCAGTGGAGTTAGTAATTGATAATCCAACTGCAAAAGAAATGAATTTAAAGAGCGATAGAAAAATTTTTTTTGAAGATAATAATATTGGTGAGTTAGTCGAGATGAAATATTTTAAACAACAAAATAACTTTTATGGATTAGCTAATATTAAGTTAAATTATTTATATAAATTTGAAAATGATAATTCTCTTTTATGCGAATTTCAAAATTTGAAAATGAAGATAAATTTCCCTGATTACATGTTGCCACTTCCTAAAAAGCTCTAATCTTCTTAGATTGACATTTCAATCATATAAACATATCAGTATTTATTAACTCAATAAATAGTATTAAAATACTGATTTTAATTTGAATAATGTTATCATAAGATAATATTGATTTATTTATGGTTAAAATTTGTATTTGTAATTTAATGTAAGGAACAAAAACATGTCATCACTTCTTATGCCAAAAGCAACAGCTGTATGGTTAATAGATAACACTGCTCTAACATTTGAACAGATTTCAGAATTTTGTAACTTGCATCTTTTAGAAGTTCAAGCAATTGCAGATGGAGATGTTGGTCAAGGTATATTAGGCTTCGACCCAGTTCTAAATGGTCAACTAACTAAAGAGGAAATTGATAATTGCTGTAAGGACTCAACTCTTAGTCTAAAAAAGTCAATTTCTTCGTTACCAGATTCTAAAAACAAATCTAAAGGGCCTAAGTACATACCTTTAGCCAGAAGAGGAGATAAACCTGACGCAATAGCTTGGATTGTAAAAAACCATCCTGAGGTTAAAAATAATCAAATCTCAAAGCTTATAGGCACTACCAAAGAAACTATTGAAAAAATTAGAACAAGAAGTCATTGGAATATTTCAAACATTACAGCTAAACATCCTGTTTTATTAAGTCTTTGTGAACAAGCAGATCTAGAAAATGCTATAATAAAAGCTGGTGGAAAAATTGAAGGTGATGAAGAGAAAAGTCCTCAAACTGAAGGTATTGTTTAGAGCTTAGTTTTTATAAAATATATGAATCATTCTAATATATTATACAGTTAAAAGTGTGAATTATGATAAATAATATAACTCCACCAATTGTGGCATTAATTATGGGTAGCCAGACAGACTGGGAAACAATGAAGTTTTCTAAAGAAATTTTATCTTCTCTGAAAATTTCACATACAGTGAAAATAATTTCTGCTCATAGAACGCCTGACAGAATGACTAATTTTGCTAAACAAGCTGAACAAGATGGACTTCAAATAATAATAGCAGGAGCAGGTGGAGCAGCTCATCTACCAGGAATGGTTGCTTCTCACACTAATATTCCTGTAATAGGCGTACCTATTGAGAGCACTGCTCTTAAAGGAATGGATAGCCTTCTCTCAATAGTGCAAATGCCAGGAGGAATACCTGTTGCAACCATGTCAATTGGTAAAGCTGGAGCTATTAATGCTGCTATCTATGCTGCTAAAATAATTAGTTTATCAAGCGATATTATTAAACAAAACCTTGATGAATGGATAAAAAATCAAACAAACAACATACCCGAAAGCCCTTTTTAAATTAATGATTAATCAAGCTAATTATCCAATATTACCTGATAATTTAAATACTATAGGTATTCTTGGTGGTGGACAACTTGGTAAAATGATAGCTTTAGCGGCTAATAAAATAGGTTACAAAACTCATTTGTATTGTCCTAAAGGTGATAACCCAGCAGAAGATGTTGTCAATCATGTTAGCCATGGAGATTGGGATGATTTTGATAAATTAATCAATTTTTCTAAAAGTGTTTCTTGTGCTACCTCAGAATTCGAAAACATCCCTTCTAAAACACTTGAACTATTATCAAGAAATACAAAAATAACACCCAGTAGTCTAGTCTTTAGATGTGCTCAAATACGTTCTAAAGAAAAAGAAATGGCTTTGAAATCTGGTTTTAATACCCCAAAATGGTTTCTTATAAAAAATACTGATGACTTAATAAAATCTATTAAGTTACTAGATGGCAAAGGTATTTTAAAAACAAACTCGTTTGGTTATGATGGAAAGGGACAGGTAAAAATTAATATAGAAACTGACTTATTTAAAGTCTGGGAAGACCTTGGTTCAATAGAATGTGTTCTAGAAGATATAGTTCCATTTCGAAGAGAAATTTCTATTATGTATTTTAAAAGTCAAGATGGTTCTGAAGGTTTCTTTCCAATATCAGAAAACTATCATTTAGATGGAATATTAAGAAAAAGTTTAGCTCCAATCGAATTAGAAAACTCAAAAGAAATTGAGTTAAAATCACATATTAAACAATTTGCAAAAAACCTGAATTTTTATGGTATACTAGCGGTAGAACTTTTTGAACATATAGATGGTCAATATATATTTAATGAGATAGCACCAAGACCACATAATTCTTTTCATTGGACCATGGAAGGTTGTGAAAATAATCAATTTGATATTCTGGTTAGAACTATTTGTGGCCTTCCAGTTAAAGATGTCACTTGTCAAGACAAATGGGAAATGACAAACATTATTGGAGAGGATATCAATGATTTAATACCAATTTACAGTGAACAAGATTATTCAATAAATATTTATGGAAAAAAAACTGTAAAACCAGGTCGAAAAATGGGCCATTATTCCAAAAGAATTGTTTAATTTTTATAAATTGTTTTATTACAAAAATCAAATGGAACATCTCGATAAACTTCGTTTATGAAATTGGAAAATAACAGAAATGCATAAGGTTTCCAACGATTTATAGGCTTTAGCGCTATATTATCATTTGGAAAATAATTTTTAGGGAGTGATACTTCAGGGTTTTCTAATTTATCTCTTAAAAATTCATCATTAAGAGTTTTTGCATCATATTCTAAGTGATTTAATATGAATAAATCTTTTGTATCAGAACATCGAACCATGCCAACACCTGATTCATTAGATTTTGCTAATATTTCTAGCCCTGCATCCAAAATATCTTTTTGTCTAGTTTCAGTAAATCGTGAAACTGGCATAGGAAATCTATCTATAAAGCCTTGCATTAATCTATATTGTTTTGCTTGATTTAAATTATGATCAAAAACTCCAAATAGTTTATAATTAATAGTATATTTTTCTACATTATGTAACTCTTTCAATAATGCCTGAGCTCCCCAACATATCCCAAGTCTCCTAAATACATGACTTTTAGACCATAAAATTATTGTCTTTAACTCTTCCCAATATTTAACATCTTGAAAGGGAATAGTTTCAATTGGCGCACCTGTAACAATCAAAACATCATAAAAATTATCTTTGATTTGATCTAATGTTTTATAAAATTCTAAAAGATGACCTTTTGCTGTGTTTTTGGGTGAGTAAGTTTCTGTAGTCATTAAAGTTAATTCAATTTGAAGAGGAGATGCTCCAAGAATTCTGGCAAATTGAACTTCAGTTTGTTTTTTTTTAGGCATTAAGTTTAACAATAAAAACTTTAAAGGCCTAATGTCTTGTTTCTCAGCTTCACTTCCATCTATGACGTCTACATCCTCTTTTAAAAGTATTTCTCTTGCTGGAAGATTGTCAGGAATTTTTATAGGCATATTTCAATATCTTTCAAAATTAGAGGAGATCTTCCAAAAAGTTATTTTTTTATTTTATTAAAATTTCTAATAATATCAGAAAATGATTTTAGACCTAAATTTCTACTTGTTGATTTAATGTTTTTTGAAATATTTTGAAATATTTTAATTGGTTTCTTTATCTTACCAATCATTGATATATCTGAAAGTCTTCTTTTCAAAAAATTATCTGTTTCTTCTTGATCTAAACTATTATCATTTAACCAAAATAATAATGTAGAAGCATACACTGCACCTAAAGAAAGTCTTTTAGTGTAAAAAGAAAAATCAGTTGATTGGTCTCCAGCTAATCTCCAAATACTATTGCAAGTTTTATATAGAATATTTAATGATTTTTTTGAATTTTTAGGAAGAGCAGTTATTAATAGTGATGATCTTATAGCCTCTCTGTAAGTCATGCAGTAAGATAATCTCATTAGAATTATTTTCGTAATTTTTTCTGGAATCCTCTCGGGCTTCACATCTAAGGCAATATATCTTTTTTTAGTAGCATCATCTACAAACTGAGTAAAAGTTTCAATAAAGTAAATTGGATCATTTTGAAATAGATTCTTAAAAATTTCCATTCGTTGTTGTTCTGTATTATTTTGCTTAAATTTAATATCGCTAGCACCTTGTTCCATAGCTAACCATGTCCAACCGTCAAAAGGTACATGTAACAACATTGCCTTAACTAAATCAATTTTAACTAAGTGATCATCTGACTTTTTATTTTTCATTTTTTTACCAGTTTGACGTATAGATGTTAGTCTAATTTATTGTTAAATATATTCAACAACAACTAAAATTAAAATCACACTAAAAAGCTTGCAATTATATGACTTTATATGTTATTTGCTATATTCTTATATACTTTATATTAATTTTTAAAGGTTTTAAATATGTATGTGTCAGTCCGTGACAACAATGTAGATCAGGCTTTACGAGTTCTGAAAAAAAAGATGCAAAGAGAAGGCATGTTTAGAGAGATGAAAAATAGAAGAGCTTATGAGAAACCTTCTGAAGAAAGAGCTAGGGAAACAGCTGAAAGTACAAGAAGAGTTAGAAAACTAATGAGAAAAAGATTAGAGCGTGAAGGATATTAATTTCTTTTGAATTCGATCAAGAATAACCGTATTATTATAATACGGTTTTTTTATGTTAATTTTTTATAATTTACTTATGGTTTATCATCAAAAAAAATCATGAACCTTACATATGGAGAAATTTTTTATGAAAATTGGAAGCCCAAAGGAAATATTTAAAGGTGAAAATAGAGTTGCAATGACGCCAGAAAGCGCAAAGCAACTTCAAAAATTAGGCTATGATTGTATCGTTGAAAGCAATGCTGGCAATAATTCAAACTTTTCTGATAAAGATTATAAAGATGCAGGGGTTCAAATTGCTAAAAACGCAGATCAGTTATGGAAAGAATCCGATTTAATTTTAAAAGTTAGGGGACCAGAAAAATCGGAAGTATCTAAAATGAAATCAGGTCAACATATCGTAAGTTTTATATGGCCTGGACAGAATAAACCTTTACTTGAAATTCTTAGTAAGAAAAAAGTTACAGTTCAAGCAATGGATATGATCCCTAGGATTAGTAGAGCCCAAAAAATGGATGCCCTTTCTTCAATGGCTAATATAGCGGGTTACAGGTCAGTTATAGAAGCTGGAAATCAATTTGGTAGATTCTTTACCGGTCAAATTACTGCGGCAGGTAAAGTTCCTCCTGCTAAAGTGTTAATAATTGGTGCAGGTGTAGCAGGACTTGCTGCCATCGGTACTGCCCAATCAATGGGAGCAATTGTTAGAGCATTTGATGTTCGACCAGAAGTAGCTGAACAAATTGAATCAATGGGTGCTGAATTTCTTATGTTAGATTTTGATACCGATGGTTCCGGAGAAGGTGGTTACGCAAAACCAGCATCAAAAGAATTTATTGAAAAAGAAATGGAACTTTTTAGAGCACAAGCACCAGAAATTGACATTGTTATTACAACAGCATTAATACCAGGAATGCCTGCACCTAAATTATGGCCTAAAGAAATGGTTAATTTAATGAAGCCTGGTTCTGTTGTTGTCGACCTCGCTGCGGAACAAGGTGGAAATTGTGATCTTACAGTTCCTGATAAGATGATAGAGACAAAAAATAAAGTCAAAATAATTGGTTACACTGATTTACCAAGTAGAATGGCTAATCAAGCTTCAACGCTATATTCGACCAATACACGTCATATGATAGATGATTTAACTCCGGATAAAAACGGTGTTCCCTTTGTGAATATGGACGATGATGTAATTAGGGGAGCCACAGTTATTCACAATGGAACTATTACTTTTCCTCCTCCAAAACCGAAAATTACTGCAATTGCCAAGCATGTTAATGAAAATGTTAAAGCAAAAACATCTGAAGAATTAGAGCATGATAAACTCAAAGCAGAACAAAAAGCTGGAAGAATACAAGTTACATCTTTGATAATTGGAGCATGTTTAACCTGGTTAATTGGGATTTATGCTCCTGTAGATTTTATGCAGCATTTTATAGTTTTTATTTTATCGTGTTTTGTTGGTTTTCAAGTAATATGGAATGTTTCTCATGCATTACATACTCCTTTAATGGCAATAACAAACGCTATTTCAGGAATTATTATTCTTGGAGCTTTACTTCAAATGGATACATCAAACAATATAATTAGTATATTAGCATTAATTTCAATTTTTATTGCAACTATAAATATAGTAGGTGGATTTATGGTTACAAAAAGAATGCTTGCAATGTTTCAAAGAAGTTAAAGAGAGGATTAAGAATATGACTACAGGGATACTAACTGCTTCATACATAATATCCAGCGTATTATTTATCTTAGCCTTAGGAGGATTAAGTAACCAAGAGAAAGCAAAAAGAGCTGTTTGGTATGGTATTGTAGGCATGGCGATTGCTGTAGTTGCAACAATTTTTGGTAAAAAAATATTTTTAACTGAATGGCTTGAATGGTTAATAAGCGCAATTCTAATAGGTTCAGTAATTGGGATAATTGTTGCAAAAAAAGTTCAAATGACTGGAATGCCCCAACTGGTCGCCGCTCTTCATTCATTTGTTGGACTCGCAGCAGTATTTATCGGAATTAATTCAGCACTATTACCCCATACAGAACTATCAAACGCTCAATTAATTATTCACAATGTTGAAGTGTTTTTAGGAGTTTTTATAGGAGCCATAACCTTCACAGGATCAATCATAGCTTTTGGAAAACTTTCTGAAATGATATCCGGTAAGGCATTAATACTACCTGGAAGACATGCTTTAAATTTAATCATGTTTCTTGGATGTTTATTTTTAGGTTTTATGTTTTTAAATCATGAAGGCAATTGGACTTTAATTACCATGACATTAATCGCATTTGTAATAGGTGCACATTTAGTCTTAGCAATTGGCGGTGCTGACATGCCAGTTGTAGTGTCCATGTTAAACTCTTATTCAGGCTGGGCTGCTGCTGCGACTGGTTTTATGCTTGGGAATGACCTATTAATCGTAACTGGTGCACTTGTTGGTTCGTCAGGTGCTATTCTTTCTTATATAATGTGCAAAGCTATGAATAGAAATTTTATTTCTGTTATTCTTGGAGGTTGGGGTGATGCTACTGGCCCTACCATGGATATAGATGGAGAAATGATAGCTATAGATATTGAATCAGTTGCATCAGCTTTGAATGAAGCAAATAAAATAGTTATAGTTCCGGGTTATGGCATGGCAGTAGCTCAAGCTCAAAGTGCAGTGTCTGAGTTAACCACAAGATTGAGAGCAAAGAAAAAAGAAGTACGTTTTGGAATACATCCTGTTGCTGGACGCTTGCCTGGCCATATGAATGTTCTTCTTGCTGAAGCAAAAGTTCCTTATGATATTGTATTAGAAATGGATGAAATTAATTCTGACTTCCCTGATACTGATGTTGTTATGATATTAGGTGCAAATGACATTGTAAATCCTGCTGCTCAAGAAGACCCAAATAGTCCAATAGCTGGCATGCCTGTTTTAGAGGTTTGGAAAGCGAAGCAAGTTTTCATTTCTAAGAGAGGTCAGGGTAGAGGTTATTCTGGAATAGAAAATCCGCTTTTCTTTAAAGAGAATTCAAGAATGGTTTATGGTGATGCAAAAAAATCTTTGGATAGCATTTTACAACACATTAGCTAACACCTAGTAATTTATATTGGGATTTTTGAGCCCTGATTTTTCTAAAGCCTCACTTTGTCTTTCTGATAAAGTACTTTCATCATAATTTTCGACTAAATCATGGAATATTCTATACCAATTTACTTCAGCTTTTAAATGCATAAAGACAGAACCTAATCCAACAGCGGCTCTATCCATCAAAACAAATTCTCTAGGAGGCCTTACTCCTCCAATTTTTTTTAATTCTTCATGTACTTTTTCAGCTGTTTCTCTACCATATTGACCAGATGCACTTGGGTTAATAAGCCTTACTTTATCTTCTAATATTGGTTGATATATAAAATTAGCCCAAATATTTAAAACACTTATTAATTCCTTAGAAGGGTTCTTAAACCCCCACCTTTCATAAGCGTTTATAGCTAATTCCTCATCTCCATCTCTTAGTGCCTTATATAATTCAAGCACGCCAGTTACAAAGTCTGGTCTAAATATTCGAATACAACCAAAATCCATTAAATTGATGCCACCGTCAGGTCTAATTGAATAATTTCCTAAGTGAGGGTCTCCATGAATAATACCAAATTTATAAAAAGGGACATACCAAGCTTTAAACATATTCATCGCTACTTGATTTCTAGTATTTAGGTCAGAGTTTTCTGAAATAAACTGCATAATTTTTATACCATCAATTCTAGTCATCGATAACAGTCTATTAGTTGATAAATTACTGATAGGTTCAGGTAATGTTATTTCATCAATCTCAGATAACATATGCCTATATAAATTCATGTTTTTTATTTCATGAGAATAATCTAATTCTTCTTTTAAACGATCCGACAATTCTTCATGAATTGATTGTGTTGAAATTGCAGAGTCATATTTTTCATACAAAGAGAAAATTAATTTAAGTTGTTTTAAATCAGCCTGCACAGCTGAACTCATATCTGGATATTGTAATTTACAGGCTAATTTTTGTCCATTATGACTCTCAGCAAAATGAACTTGCCCAAGAGATGCAGCTGCAGAAGCTTGTTTTTCAAAGTCTTTAAATTGCTCTTGCCAGCTTTCTCCTAATTCTGCTTTCATTCTTCTTTTTACAAAAAGCCAACCCATAGAAGGTGCATCAGCTTGTAAATGAGATAATTCATTTACATATTCTTTAGGCAAAGCATCAGGAATGGTTGCTAATATTTGAGCTACTTTCATAAGAGGACCTTTTAATCCTCCCAAGGCTGCTCTTAAATCAGATGCATGTTGTTCTCTATCAATTTTAATACCCAAATATTTTTCACCTGCTAAACGAGCAGCTAAACCTCCCATTGCAGATGTAACTTTTGCATATCTTCTTAATTTACCACCAGTCATTGAGCGACTTAATTCATCTTGATCTGAAACTTTATTTACCATTTAACAATAATCCATTTTAAATTTTACTTAAGATTTTCTAGCTCATCCATGAGACCAGATATCATAGACACACCTTTCCCCCAAAAACTACTATCATATGCACTCAAATTGAATGGCTTTAGTAATTCACCATGACTTTTAGTTCCACCTGCGGTCAACATATCAATATACTTTTTAGAGAAAATTTCTTTATCACTATTTTGGTAAGAGTACCAAAGGGCATTTACTAAGCTGTCACCAAAAGCATATGCGTACACGTAAAACGGAGTATGAACAAAATGAGGTATATATGCCCATAGAGATCTATAATCATCGGAAAGGTTTACAGATGGTCCAACGGCATGAGACTGAGTGGCCATCCATATATCACTGATTTCGTCCGGTGTAAGTTCAGATTTAATTCTAGCTTCATGAAATTTAACTTCAAACTGATGAAAACCAATTTGTCTTACAACAGTGTTTAACATATCCTCAATTTTTCCAGCTAATAACTGTTTTTTTTGTTCTAATGAACTATCATCTAAAAGTTTTCTAAAAACTAACATTTCTCCAAATACAGAAGCTGTTTCAGCAAGCGTTAATGGAGTTTCTGCCATTAACAAACCATTCTTTGCAGCTAAAATTTGATGAACTCCGTGACCTAATTCATGCGCTAAAGTCATAACATCTCTTATTTTACCTTGATAGTTTACAAGAACATAAGGGTGTAAAGATGGAACTGATGGATGGGCAAACGCACCAGAAGCTTTACCTTGCCTTACAGGCGCATCAATCCAGTTGTTTTTAAAAAAAAGATTAGCTGTATTAGAAATTTTTGGATGAAAAGAGGCAAAAGATTCTAAAACAATAGATTTTGCTTCGGACCATTCAATAGTTTTATCCACAGTTTCAGGTAAAGGTGCATTTCTATCCCACCAATCAATTTTGATTTTTCCAAACTGTTTAGCTTTCCACTTGTAGTATCTGTGTGTTAATTGAGGCATAGCTTCATCTACTGTTTTAACTAAAGAATCTACTACACTATCTTCAACATCATTATCTAGATTCCTAGATGACATAGTTCTTTTAAAGCCTCTTTTATTATCTTCTATGTACCTATCTCTAGAAATTACATTCAATATCATTCCAAATATACGCTTATTTTTATCTAAAGTTTCTGACAGAGATTTACCTGCAATTTTTCTCTTTTTTGAGTCTGAATCTGACAAATAATTTAAAATCTCTGCTTCACTTACCATTTCTTTACCAAAAGGAAATCTTAATGAAGCTGATGTTTCGTCAAAAAGCCTTACCCATGCTGACCTTCCAGTTGCTGATTTTTCTATCAACATTTCTTCTACCAAAGGATCTAAAAGATAAGGGTTCCTTTTTCTAAGAATATTAATGTAAGGAAGCCAAGTTTTTGCGTTGGCATTTGACATCCAATCATTAATTAAATCATCATCAATTTTACATAACTCAAGAGTTACGAAGATTAATGAAGAGAATATTTCTGTAACCTCATCAGAAATAGTAGAGTTATATCTGGATATTTCTGGATCTTCCATATTAGTCGCAAACATTAA
>TARA_B110000046_G_scaffold169762_1_pt1 | contig 11494 bp, 7 predicted proteins | sample TARA_B110000046 | Tara Oceans TARA_B110000046 (sample SAMEA4397157) | marine metagenome | biome: Polar Biome; feature: [DCM] deep chlorophyll maximum layer (ENVO:01000326); material: water (ENVO:00002006), including particulate matter (ENVO:01000060) such as... | depth 40 m
CCTCTGTGCGCTGCAGATCTTCGACAGTACAGGAGAGGACTCCGTGGTCGTGTCTCCGGTGTTAAGCTACACCCCCCCGCATTTCGCTGTGTACCAGGCCAGCCTGGTATGCCCAAGCGGTGAGCACGTGATGACGACAAGGCTGCCCTTCTTCACGAAAGCAGAACTCGAAGACCGCGCGGACTGCGTGCGAATCGCGTTGCGGTGCGACAACCGCACGGTCGACGTGCCACTTCCGTCCATGCCAACGATCGCCACCTACCGCAAAATGGCAAACACCCAGGACATCCACACGAAACACGCGCTTGAGTGGGCCCACTACCAAGGGGAGCTCGTTCGAATCTGCATGTCCTACCCCCACACGAAGGCGCTGGCCTTTCAGATGATGGCGATGGATCCCCGCACTGTCACCAAATTCGTGTGGAGTATGAATATCCATATCGGCGACCTGCGTGGTGTTCGTGTCTGAGGGTGCCATACTAAGAATTCCCCGTTGGTGGTGGAGCACACACTCGGACACTCAGAACACGGAAACGCACACTTAGATATGCGCGCGTATCTTCCACACACACCGCACTGGTGTGTGTAGAAATGCACCGTACTTAATACTTTTACAAACATGATTACATTGTCATATTTGATATTTCTTGTTTGTTGTTACGCATCACACCCCTTACAAAAAATAACTTTGCGCATTACACAAAATTGACTTGCACCGAGTGGGGTTCGAACTCACGAGACCGAAGTCAGCTGAGCTTAAGTCAGCCCCCTTTGACCACTCGGGCATCTGTGCCTTTGTCAAAATGTGTTAAAAACGATGTTTCTGCGCGAAGACCACTAATTGTTAAACTCTCGCCAAGGTGAAATCCAAAATCAACCCTTTCCGTAACTGGAACTTGCAAACATCCCAATACGGGCACTCCCATCTTTGGGACAACTTTCTCCAAATCTAAATGCTCCGTATCTTGATGTTGCGTTGGGATGAAATTGCTTCCAATGTGGCCTTCGCCAAATCCGTGGCACGATTACCGCCAATCCAAAGCAACGTCAAAATATCCAGGGCCCCACTAGAGAGAGCTGTGGAAAAGGCCTTCATGCCACCATCGCCAATTTGGTTGTGATGGAGATACAGCTCATTGAGGGACACCAGCGCTCCACTGGATATGGCAGTGGAGAAGAACTTCATACCCTCGTCGCCAATTTGGTTGCCCTTCAGAAACAAGCTTTCAAGAGATGCCATCGACGACCCCATAGAGATTTCATCAGACCGCTTGATGGCGTCCGCGAAAGCAATCAGTCCCGAGTCACCAATCTGGTTGCCCCCGATATAAAGATCCTTCAGAGATGCCAGCGACCCCATGGGGATTTTGTCAGTTGGCTTAATAGCGCCCGAGAAGGCAATCATTCCGTTGTCGCAAATTTGGTTGCCACTGAGATACAGCGCCTCGAGCAACGCCAGCGACCCATTGGATATGGCTGATGAGAATGCTTTCATTCCCTCATCTCCAATATCATTGCTCGAGAGACGGAGGCATTTCAGGGACGCTAGCGACCCACTGGATACGGCACCTGAGAATGCCTTCACCCCCCCCTTGTCGCTGATTCTGTTCCCTTGGAGAACGAGCTCCTGTAGAGATGCCAGCGACCCCTTAGGGTTACTAGCATTAGGTTTGAGGGCCACAGCAAATGTGGCCATGCCAACGTCTCCAATCAGGTTGTAGTCGAAATACAGCTTCTGCAGAGACCCCATCGTCCCACTGCTGATGGCCAAAGAGAATGCCGCCATACCCGCATCACCGATATTGTTGTAGCCGAGATAGAGGTTCGTCAAATTCGCCAACGACCCCATGGGGGAGTTACTGGTAGCCTTGATGGCGTCCGCGAAAGCAATCATCCCCCCATCGCCGAGTTGGTTGTTGTAAAGCCAAAGAGACATCAAACTTGCCAGTGCCCCACTGCATAGGGCATTCGAGAACGCCATCATGCCCTCGTCGCCGATTTGGTTTCGGGCGAGACGGAGATGAGTCAAACTTGCCAGCCCCCCCATGGGGATTTCGTCAGTAGGTTTGATGGCGTCTGTGAGGGCAATCATCCCGGCATCGCCAATCAGGTTGCCGGTGAGAGTCAGTTTCTGCAAAGACGACAGCGCCCCACGGGATAGGCTAGTAGAGAACCCCTTCATGCCCTCGTCGCCAATCCGGTTGTGGCTAAGATCGAGGTCTTCGAGAGTTGACAGCGCTCGCATGGGGTAGGCAAGCACCATCAGCACCTCGTCGCCCACGCCAGAAGCGCACAGATCTAGGTATTTAGGATCGGTTGGACCACTGTTCCGCAACCATTCAAGATGAATGCATTGCTTTTCTGCATCCTCGTCCTCCTCTGAATCCTCGTCCTCCTCTGATTCCTCGTCCTCCTCTGAAACCCCGTCCTCGAAAATCGATGCTGGTATCATGCGAATGACCGATTCGAGCGCACCTCCTGTTTGTAACATCGTGCCAAGGTGTCGACAACGAGCAGGACTGAGACCGCGGCGGGGTAACGTAATTGTACGTGTCGCCTTCAGGATTGAGTCAATGGCAGCCATGCTTGAGAACATGGAGCTGTTAATAAACTCGACAAGGGCGAGGACACGCTTCTTAAGGATACGTTGATCGAAGATCATTTCAATGGAGCGGTCCACATACAAGAGCCAATTGACGAAACCAAGGACGGTGTGCTCGGTGGCGGGGAGTGACTTTTCTTGCTTGAGATATTGGGCGAAAATTTGATAATACCACGTCATGTCCAATTCATCGATAACAGGGAAAAGCAGAGCGAAAAGCTGGCGTTTACTTCGTTCCTCGGCAAGACAAAGTTTCGGTCCGATTGCTTCCTTGAGTCGAGTGCAAGAAAGAGCTAAGGCGAGGAGCACAGGGACAGGACAGTAGTTCAGAACACACGTCAGGTGGGTATTCTCATCGTCTGTCGGCACATCAACCAGTAATAATGGAAGGCTCACAGAAGCTCCGCTCGTCTCGCTGTGCATCGTATGATCCGACGGGCGCCTCTCTGTAGTGTGCGTTTCCGTGTTCTAAATGTCGGAGTGTGTGCCATTCCACCTGGCGCCCACAACCACGCAGTGTCTTCTGCGGAACAATTTGTGAACGTTGAACATCCCTCTCTCTCCCTCGCTGGATGTTGATGTCCTGCTGCGCCCGCTTCGTCACCATTCAAAATGCTTCCGGTTCGTTGGAGATGTTTCAGGGCTAGGCCATTGGACCGTCTCGGCGTCCCGCGTGTGAATGTACAAATAGATTTAGAATTGACCCACAGCGGTTTGGACACCCCAGCATTATTCAATTGAAAATCCAATAATGCCGTGTTGGATATGATATGACTAAAAATAAAATACCATTTATTATTGCTCGCATGATTCCATTATAATACTTTTGGAATTGTATTGGAATATAATTTATAAATGTTGCCTTGTTATTTGCTAGATATTGAAATGATAGTTGATTAATGATTATATTTATACAAACAACAAATAGAAATTTATATAAATGTACTTGATTTAGGCAAGATAAATTCAAAAATATGTTACATTGAATTACAAAATTAATTGCTATAGAAACTAATAATGCTATTAAGTTTGCTGTCCTTGGGTCAGATTTATTGTCTAATTGATCGGCCAAATAAATGTAAATAAGTAATGTGCAACCACCTCCCAGACCGGATTTTATTATTTTATGAAGCATATGAAGAGAGAAAAAATACAAATGGGACAAGGAGAGACCTTTAATTAACACCCTAACGTCATTTAAATATGTAAATGCGAAAAAACAAATTGGGGGTTAAAGGCCAAAGAAGATTCGTGTCTCTTAACACTGGATTCTGTTGATTCATTATGTTTTGCTCGTTCGAAAATAGAATGCGAAAAGGAAGTGCCAAAAGAGAATGCACGCAGGAAGGAAAGTCATAAGAGGAACCAAAATATGGAAACTGAGAATAGCACCACGATTTCTGTGGATGTGCCTTCTTCACAAAAGCAGATTCTCCAAACAGGGACTGCAGTGAACACATTCAAACGAATGGTTGCTTCTTTAATTCTATGGATCGTGACTAGCGCTGTCGCCTGGGTCGTTTCTGGTGGGTTAGGGCAAGACATGTTTGCGTTCGTCACAAAAGGAGGAGGGAATTCGTACCAAAAAGAGGTTGAATCCAGCATCGTAGAATTGGATGATGATACCAAGGGGTGGAACGATGTTGGTGGCATGGCCTCTTCCAAGCGGGAACTATGGTATACACTTATTCTTCCCCTTCGCCACCACAGTCGATTTTTTGGGGGGGATCCTCGATTGCGTCCGACCAGAGGTTTGCTTTTGGTAGGCCCACCCGGGACTGGTAAAACGATGTTGGTACGAGCAGCCGCAAAAGAGAGTGCCGCAACATTAATAGCTCCATCTCTGTGCATGCTGGAACAAAAGTATTACGGAGAGAGCAACAAAATGCTTGAGGCTGTCTTCGACGTTGCCGTGAAACGTGCGCCGAGTATTGTCTTCTTTGACGAAATAGATGGAATTTGTAGGACGAGGTCAAGTGACGAAGGATGCACGTACGGTTTAAAGACCGAAATGCTGCGACAGATAGACAAGTTATCTGAGAGAGCACCAGTGATGATCGTCGGATGCACAAATGCAGCATCTTCCTTAGACGCGGCACTAAAACGCCGCCTACCTGTTGTAGTTGGCGCCGCCATGCCAAACAAAAATGATCGCCTTGCAATTCTAAAACTGCATGCAAAGAAAGAACTGAATTTATCGGAGGCTTTGTACGATACGATGGCTGAGAAAACAGATGGTTTTACCGGAAGCGACATACAGGCATTGTATAACGCCGCGTGCTCTTTGCGCTTACGAAGAATACTGTCTAAAGGTTCCAGTGACGAGAGATTCGCGAGATCCACAATATTCAATTTGACACCACTATTAGATGTGGACTGGAACCGAGCGCTTGAAGGCTTGCGCAGTGGAAAGAAAGCAGCAGAGAGCAGACACCTTGAACCGGAGGTATCTGAATCAGACTTTACAAGATTACTTATTGAAAAACTAGCAAGCAGAAGTGAAATGACAAAGAAGAAAGACTAATTTGACTGGAACATCTGTGCGATTGAAGCATGCTGTTTGACAAGGACTAGTAAACCGGCCGTTTCACTTTACGTATTTCGGTGTAGGGGGATACAAACCATTTTTTTTTCGTTTTTTTTAAGTTGTGTCTCAAATGTGCAACGTCCACCCTTTGATTGCGGAATTGAGAGGAAATTATTACCAAAGTAAAAAAAGGATAATACAAATCAGATTATGTTCTTGACTGAATGGGTATATTTGACAGAACATGCCAAGGTTTGCGTTTACTGCCGAAGGACTCGTCGTCGAATCGTCATCGACGTCGAATGATGCGGACTTCTCGTGTTGTTTGTGTGGACAACCTCTCGTCTTTGTACGATCGTCTCGTCGTTGTCAAGCGTATTTCAGACACAAAGAACAAACCGACAAATGCAGCGATTCGACGCCGACGCCTGTTGTCGAGGACAACGCTTCACCTGTCGCGACTCGCGCGATGACACCTTGGCATTCCGCGTGGCAAAATATCGGCGAAAGCACCCATCCATGTCACCAAGAAGTGCGTGGTATCGGCCACGACATTCAACGACCACGTGATCTCGGCGATAAGCATAAGAACGCAATGGTTGAAATCCAGCATTCGCCGATGAGCACCGAGGAGTACGACCGTCGTAACAACGGCGTGAATTCTGCCACATGGATTTTCGATGCGACAACCGAAACGTTATGGAAATATGAGTTTTCAAAAGAGAGCATCTGGTTTTGCTCGGATCGTTTTCATGCAAGATACATGACAAATGACCGTTGCCGAGTACTTTTTCACTGTGCAGACGGAAACCTTTATGCAACAGAATGCGACGACGCGGTCGACGTGGAAGTCGATGGCGAGAGGAGACACGTCCGGATACTCATGCCTATCACCGCTGACGCTCGCCTTGCTATGGACACTTTCTTTGGTGACACCTGGCCTTTGAACCACTGGGATAATGCACCCGAATTTCTACCTCCATTACTGATAGAATCTCCCATCCGAGTTATTGGTGAAGCAGGGCGGCGCGAAATCGATGCACACCATCGTCATTTTATGTACCGCTTTCCGACTGCGTCACGCACGGTCGTCTCGGCCCCGCCTGGCGCCGGAAAGACAACCGCCATCATCGAAATGGTTCGGCATTGGCAAAAACATGCGTTGGTGATCACGTTCAACAAGGCAGCTCAAGAGACAATGCAACAACGAATTCAAACGGCCGGGCTCACTACGACGATGGGTGCCAGAACAATGGACAGCCTGTGCTATGAGGCATGTGCACAGCCGTCGCTCATGAAATGGTCCGATTGGGAACTCTGCAAAGAGTTTTGGCCCCAATCTGCAAAACATGGCAGCGGTAGGCGGTCGTCGAACATCATCGACTTTCGCTTTCGACACCCTCATGCAAGCGTTGGTATTTGCAAGCAGCACCGGAGACTCGCGATGAAGGGCAGCGATTGGGACGCTGGATTCGCCACATATCCGATGCAACAAATCTGGCAGGGTTGCAAGACACATGCTGCATGCCGGTATGTGTGCGATCTGCGACGATCTCTTCGTGCAAAACTGGACACGTACGACATTATTCTCGTGGATGAAATGCAGGATCTCATCTCTGCACAAGAGCAGCGCCTGATCTTTCAAACCTGCAAACCCGTCGTGTTGGTTGGCGATCCGATGCAGGCCATCAACAACTTTCGCGATGACTCACCCTGTCCAGAATGCAGAATGACACGGGAGGAGGCACCTTCCTTGCCGCGAGCAATCGAATGGTACGGCACCTGGCGCCTCGACGGATTCACTGCCAGATTCATCGAAGAGAGGTTTGAACGTCGCATGTATTCTTATCGTGCATGCGACGATACAGCGGAGGTTTCCTGGAAAGACGATCTGGTGTACGAAAAGACACTTGTAATGTGCCGCTACAACAAACATGTTATCGAAACGGCGATGCGTTATCCGTCGATACGCATTGTGAGCGGCAATACGTTGGCAGATAACATAAACAAGGCATCGAAGGACATTTCTATGGTGACACCCATGGCAAAGTATGCCCAAGAATTGGTTGCAAACCGACAACTGGACACTGTTTGCCAGATGCTGCGTGATCGCAGCATAAAGCTCGCGAATGTACGGGACACAGCGGCGGTGAGCACTGTACATCAGGTCAAGGGATTTGAGTACGATCACTGTGCGGTTCACTCCGACTTGCTGTCGCCGGCGACCGAGGATGAACGAAACATTAGCTTTGTCGCCTTTACGCGTCACAAAAAATCATTGGTCGTGATGGCCAAGACTTCATAACAAAATCCCCCCTATCAATCCAAAACGACAATTTACATTGCAACCCCAACCCCTAAATGTAAAAAAACATTCCAAACATAAAGCGGGTTTCTTTAGAAGTCCCAATTAGAAAGCAATTCACCTTTCACGTCCCGATACAAGTGAAACTGTCCCTGTTGTGCTTAAACTGATCACACACACTGTTCAGATACGACGCATCGTGTGCCAAATGGCCACGACTCAAAAATCTCCAAAGGATAATAAAGATGCTGCCGTCTGTCCAAATATGTTTCGTGTGTGTGAGGAAACTCTTGTCTCGAGTAGTGCAAGGACACATTCATTGTGGCCATACAAAACAGATAGCAATAGTGCGTCGTTTCCGTGCAAGTTTTTAGGGCTGGTGTCGGATGCGACCTCAAGCAGGAGGCGGACACATCCATCATGACCCCTCAATCCTGAAAGCATGAGTGCAGTATAACCGTCCATGTCAACCATATTTGGATCGACGGCCTCCTCGAGCAGTGAGCGTACACAAGCATCGTGACCATTAAAAGAAGCAGCCATCAGGGCTGTCCAATGCATGCTGTCCACCATCCTCGTGTCGGATCCAAACTTCAAAAGTGCGCGGACACAAAGATTTTGACCATGATGGGCAGCAATCATCAGCGGTGTCCATGCGTGCTCGCTCTCTACCACGTTTGGGTCCGCTCTGTTCTGGAGCAGTGCATGTGTACATGCAACGTGACCGTGGGAGACAGCAAACATTAATGCAGTCCATCCTTTATTGCTTGCTTGGTTTGCATCGCATCCAGCTGTGAGAAGGGCGAGAGCACACTGATATTGACCATCGATGACAGCGTACATCAGCGCAGTCCAACCCTCATTGCTTGCAGTATTCAGAGCGAATTGCGCCTCAATCAGTGCTTTGACGCGAATACTGTCACCACTTGCCGTCGCAAACATCAGTGCGGTGAGGCCATCAGATGCAACATTAGGAAATTCGAAGGGTTTCTTCTGCTGACATTTCGACGCCATGTGTAGGGTCGGCGTGCGTTCGGATTGATCTTCTTTGCGAGAATGAAAGGCATGGGCGCCACCCATCCGGATGGGGGGGGCGCATGCCCGGTCGGGTCGCGCCCGGGTATGGTCGCGTCGCGCCCGGGTATGGTCGGGTCGCGCCCGGGTATTGTCGGGTCGCGCCCGGGTATTGTCGGGTCGCGCCCGGGAATGGTCGGGTCGCGCCCGGGAATGGTCGGGTCGCGCCCAGAATATACAGATACCGACACCGACGACGCACAGCGTGAAGGACATGTTTTTTTCCGAGCTCGATGGCGACGCACATACGAAAGACAAGATTGTGACCTTGCTTGCGCAGTCCTCTAAAGCAGCTACCACGCAGTGCCTATGGATTTGTACTCGAACGGACAAGAACGAAGGCAATATCAAGAAAAAGTGTCTCCTCGGATACAACCACTCCGAGAGGTGTGGCGGCTGCCTTTGCATGGAGGATTTGATCTGCTCAGAGGAGGAGGGTGGTCTCAGCACAAATGCCAAGCTGCAGGTGGCCAAGTTCGTGATAAGGCCTGGTGCACACGAGGCGAAGTTCGTTGAGTGGATTGCGCTGTACAATTGTCTGCGCAAGGACTGTCCCTTGGTCTCGCGACTTACACGCGCAAGGACTCGCCCGACGATTGCTCAGCTTCGCACCTGGTACCCAGCACCCGCACCCCGTGGTCACCCAGGGACTCCTGTGGCTCTGGTGTTGTCTGCACCGCAGCCATTGCCCGTGAGGCTGGATGCGGTTGTCAACATCCCCCCTCCCTCTCTGCATCCGGTCGGCTCCGCGTTGCCCTCGCTGCGTGAGGCCCTGTGTGGCAATGGGAGCTCGGCTCTGCCCCCTCCGCCTGTGGGTGCCGTCGATGTTGTCGCTGCGGAGGAAATGGACTCTGACTTCGAAGGTGGTTTTGATTCTGGGAACCACGCTGCATTTGAGGATGAGGAGTGGGAGGAGGGACAGGAGGAGGATTCTGTCGACCCACGCAAGTCGGTGAGCCAGCTTAACACCATTGAGATCAAGGAGGAGTGGTCCGCTGCGAAGCTGTCTGCTGACGACTACAAGGCGTGCTTTGAACTGCTCGGATTGAACAAGAATGCAAGCCTTAGTGCCATCAAGAAGGCATATTTTGACCTCGCGCGTCAAGTTCACCCAGACAAGGTCAGCGACGATGCCAAGGAGGAAGCAGAAATTCGATTCCGCCTACTGAGCCAGTGCTTCAATCTGGCTTATACCATGCGCGAGCGTGACAACGGCAGCTTGTCCGCACGCCGGGAGCGTGAGAAGGTCGAGATGTCGCTGCTGTCTTTCGTGTCTGCGGCTGACGGCGAGGCGGATTTGCCATTCAAAGAGGGCGGGACCTTCAACCAGGGTGACATATCGACCGATGGCGCATTGCCCGGCATATACAAGGGAGAGGATCTTACCGGCCGCGTGCGCACCTCCATGATTGCGCTTGTACAGATCCTTCATGTGGATGTCCTGCATGAACTGGGGTGGCAGTACTACTATGACCCCCAAACCAAAGTGGGTTACGAGACGAAATACCACACCCATGGTGAGTGGATCGTCGACATGGTTACGTTCTTCAGCGATGCTGTCGTGAAGGAAGATCGCGGCATTGCCATCGGCACGCATCTCACATCCACGGAGATGCATGGCATCTGCCCCGTTAAGGAGACCGACAATAAGGTCTACACGATGCTCAAATTCTTCCTTTCCCCAATGGACCCGAAGAACTCCTGGTACTTCGCAACAACCAATGAGATCAACGATGACACCTGGGCCGACAACGTGGAGGTCGAGCCGGTCTTCGAGGCGCTCTGCTGGCTCATCGGTGGCGCACCAAAACAGCTTTCACAACACCACCCCATGTTTCGCTACCTCGTCGAATTCTCTACTGAGTCTGACAACATGAAGCTGCTCACGGGCGGGGGGTGGACCACCAAGCTCATCGATAAGGAACCCAGTTCGCCCGAGGTGAAGGAGCTCGAGAAGAAGATATCTGACTACTGGAAGAATATCAACGATGAGTACACCTTCTACATTCTCCCTGAGGTCGGGATGAACTCGTTCGGTGTGTTAATGGCGGGTGCCGACCAGTCCGATCATGTCAAGTATGCCCAGGAGAAGGGGCACGCCTACAGCGAGGCACTCAAGGGACTCGAGTCGAGTGCAAAGCGTCAGCGCACGATCGCGGCGACCACCACGCCGAGCTCACCGGCTGACGTGGGTCGCCTCTCTGTGAGCCAGCAGTGTCTTCTTGGGCTCGGTTTATCCGTGGCGACGCCGATGGTCATCGACGATGACAACGAAGACTGAGGCGAGCCACTCGTCAATCGTCGTTTGTCCAAGCGCCGGGGATCCGGCCACACCATGCAACCGGAACCCATCGATCTGAAGCTGCGCGCACCAGACAGTTGGCACACGGTCCCAACCACCACACACAAACACACGATTGCAGCAATGGAAGCCCTACCTTGTCTGGGTTCAGACGGGTGGTAGCTGTATGCGGGCTTCCTCGCGCGAACACAGCCCATGTTGTACAGCACTTGCGACACATGATCTTTGGTATATATTTCACCAAGATGAATGGATCAGAGTACATTGAGGGTCCCCTCACCCCACCCACTGTCATCGCAGTCGTGACCGAACCATTGTGTTTGTTCTTGATGCCTGCATACTCTACCAACATTAAGAGAAAATGCACATAATTGTTTACGTGGCGCAAAAAAAAACAAATGGAATTGCATGCTCGCTGTGTGCAGGAGCAATTAAACCGGACCCTGCATCCACAAAAGGTACTCGACATCGCTGGAATGTATGGGTGTCGTGCTGTTCGCGCGTCTCACACGCTCATCGCCCATACATCTGCTCATGTTTCTACGCGTGCCTAGCGTGTACATTCCGCGACGGATAAGTACAGAAGTAATTGATTACGTATTTGGAATTTCTAGGCAAGAGAAATTGCACATAACATAATAACGTTGAAAACAATAATCCAAGCTTTTTCCGCAAAGTCAGAAT
>TARA_B110000046_G_scaffold23668_2_pt1 | contig 11486 bp, 8 predicted proteins | sample TARA_B110000046 | Tara Oceans TARA_B110000046 (sample SAMEA4397157) | marine metagenome | biome: Polar Biome; feature: [DCM] deep chlorophyll maximum layer (ENVO:01000326); material: water (ENVO:00002006), including particulate matter (ENVO:01000060) such as... | depth 40 m
CTGTTTATAGCCGGTAAAGAATATAACTACAATGCTTCTAACTACTCTTCAACTAAGAAACAAGGAACACAATACAAAGTTAGATTAGCTTCATACGAAGATCCTATTTGGTTTGACATCAAAAGTGCTAAACAATTAGGTGAAATCGAACAATGGACAAAAGGAGAATGGACGATATTTATTTTGAGTGGGTTTCAAGATATAGAAGGAGCTCAATCTGCTAAAATTAGAGCCATCAATAGAGGATTTGCTGATGCCGAAGTGGTAATAGATAATGGTGGAATCCTAGAAAGAATTAGGACTCAATAGTCAAATTATGCGAAGTAAAGTATTGCATGCTTTCGAAGGAGTCTATCTAATCCAGATAGACTCTTTCTTTTTTATAAGATTTCAAATTTTAAAACGAAAAATTAAAGTGTAGAATTGGATAGTTTTCTTCGCAAGGAAAAATTTGCTAGATGATAAGTTACTAGCTCAGAATGATACGTATGATAGTAAGAGCAATCTAGATACCCACTAAATAATTCAAAGTTATCTCATCCAGTAGAGAGCTACATAATTAGTAACAAATGTTAATATACATTGTATTTCTTTGATAGGTATACTTGAGCTTTAATAGATTTTGATAGAAGACTTATTACAGTATATATTTCATACTAACTTGAAAGTATTAAATATTTAAAATAAAACATATTCAAGAAATGGATATACTATATTTCCTGTTATTCTGATTTTAAAATTTAAATTACGAAAACACATTATTTATATAATGTTTATTCGCATTCTATGTTAATTAGAAAAAGACTTTTCTTGCCGTTTAGATTTTCTTATTCAATTCCTTTAGCACTATTGTCCAATCACGTCCCTTAGAAGTATCTATTTTAATAGTTTTGAATCCAACTTTCTCATGGGCACTCAATGACCTTTTATTCTGATTCATGATTACTGTGATCATATATTCGAAATCTGACTTCATTTGCTCTTCCAACCTGTCGTATAATTTTTTGAATATTCCTTGACTTCTAGCTTTCTTTGCGATGCAGATTTGCCCCATGATGAAGTATTTACTATCGACTAAAGGCTTATTATTATAACTGAGCTCATTGATAATATCGACTATAGGCGCCATTACAGGAAATACTTCATTGAACTCTTTTAACATTACTAAAGTATAACCAACTAAGTCATCACCATCCATAGAAATGATGTGTGGATATGGAGTATTCATTTCTTCAAGTAATTTTGCCGTATGCCGCAAGGTGACAAATCCCTCAGTCCTGGCTTCACCTTCAGTGAGCGTAGAAGGCAAATTCTGAATCTGAAGTTCCACTATCTTTTGGAAGTGCGCTATTCTTGAAGCGGTATATATCACATAGGATTTCATTATTAATATTAACGAATTATAGTCAAAACTAGAAATTGGTTGAATGAAAAAGCTCTTGATTTCGAAACTAGATATATTACAATAATCATTTACCTTGTTCTCTCATGATATAATCAGCCCTATGTTAAATCAATATATAGATCACACTAATCTAAAACCTACAGCCACGTTAGAGGACATCACCAAACTATGTCAAGAAGCCATAAAACATAAATTTTATGCAGTATGCATCAACGGTAATTATTTGCATCATGCTTTGGCATTACTGGGTCATACAGAGGTTAAGATAGCAGTAGTGGCAGGATTTCCATTAGGTAGTAGCACCTTGAATGCGAAGCTTAATGAAATTAGTCTCCTAGTGGATGCAGGAGCTGACGAGATAGATATGGTGCTCAATGTAGGGTATATGAAATCAGGACTCATTAAAGACATCGAGGCAGAACTAGCCATGTCAAGAGTGATTGCAGAAGACGTATGCCTCAAGCTAATATTGGAAACTTGTTATCTATCTGATGAAGAAATAGTCCAAGTCTGTAATATTGCCATGAGAGAAGGCTTTGATTATATCAAGACTTCAACTGGCTTTGGAGCCGCTGGAGCTTGCTTACATCATGTTCATCTAATGAAGAATATCGTTGGTGATCAAGTCAAAATAAAAGCCTCAGGAGGAATCAAAGACAAACATACTGCGCAGACCTACGTAGATTTAGGTGTTAGTAGGATAGGGACAAGTAATGGGATAAAAATAGTTTCTTAACTACCTTAACTTAATCCAATCTATCTCCAATTCAAATTCTTCATACCTCTTATTTCCGATAAGGATCGCAAACTCATCAAGCACTGCTTTAGGATAGTTTGGCATATCCATTTCATAGCCTCTAAATGCGGGATACATCATAGCCATGTCCACTTCGATTTCTTGCCAATCTTCTGAGACATCTATATATTCTATGTAGGAATGTCTTTCTCTTCTTGAAGACTTTGCTCTTACTTGGTATGTATTTGCCGGACCTTTACAGCGTATTACTAATTTAGAATAACCCTTCACATCGATAGTGCTCGGATTGTATCTTACAGATGCAAAGCCTCCGTTATAGTCTAGTGATACTTTACCAGAGAAAAGGGCATTCCCATCAGCATTGATTATCAAATCACTCTGAGATATACCGCCCATTACACCATCATTGACGATAGTCCAATTTGACAGATCTGATTCATTATTGAAATCGAACAAAATATGAGATGTGTTCCATGATGTCATGAGCGAAAGTATGATTAAGTATTTCATACTTTCCTAACTAAAACTAAAGGATTTAGTTTCGAAGTATCAAAATAAATTAATCGTTAATCTATAAACGGTCTTCTATATCTAGGTATGCATTAATGGGTACGTCTATATACGTATTAAATGCTTTAAATAGATTCGGATATTTCATTACTTTAGAATATAAATTTTATAAACTTATAACAAGGTTGTTTTACTTAATCATAACCGTCTGCTCACTTATCATTCCTTTACCATTAGTCAATTTGATTATATACTCACCTTTCTGCAAATATACCTTGTCATTGTCCGCACGTTCGACTTTCACCTCTTCGTCCTTAGACTTTCCATCATTAAGATACTTTTCTAGGTCCTTAGATTTTTTAGCATCTATGGCCATATCATATTCGTAGGATGCAAGACCTTTCTTTAGATCTATAGATTTCTGTAGCAGTGCTTTTCCTTTAGCTGTAGATAATTCTAATTCAACTACACTTGCATTAGGGCTGTATACATCATAACTAATATTTCGCTCATAGGCATCTCTGTACTTCGAGCGTTGACTACCTTGTCTTGAACTATACTTTACATCATCGATGGCAAATATCTTCAGAGAGTTGTCGTGATCTTTCAATGTACGTAGATTAGTGACATTGGCTTTATATATAGATCTTCCATGTGTACCTACCAGTAAATCATTGGCCACTGGCTGTATCACTAAATCGTGTACCGGCGTCTGTGGCATATCATCAAGTATACGACTCCACTTCATGCCATCATCATAGCTTACATATACTCCATGATCAGTACCGACATAGAGTAATCCTGCCATTGCTGGGTCTTCCTTGATTACATTCACTGGCTCCACAGGTAGATTATTTCCTATCTCAATCCATGTCACTCCATAGTCTACAGACTTATAGACATAAGAATTGAAATCATCGAACCTATAAGCGTTCAATGATAGATATACCTTAGCCTTATCATGGGAAGATGCTTGGATACGGCTCACCCATAGATTAGAGGGAAGTCCCATATTTATGTTCTCCCAAGTATATCCACCATTTTTAGTAACATTGACTTGACCATCATCACTCCCTGTATATATAAGCCCAAACTCTAGATCGGACTCATGTACAGATGTAAGCGTGCCATACGCCACATCACCATTCCTTCCACCGTTGGTCAAGTCTCCTGAGATCTCTATAAAATCTTCACCTTGGTTCATCGATCTATGCAATTTGTTAGATCCCATGTATAAGATGTCTTGATTATGCTTTGACAAATAGATAGGGGATTGCCAGTTCCATCTATATGGCCTATCACCTAACTCATGCTTAGGAGTGATATAAGCCCTATTACCTTTTTCTTTATTGATTCTAAAATAGTTACCAAACTGATATCCTGTATAGACTGTATTGTTATCTCTATTATCAATCTGTACTTGCATACCGTCACCACCCATTATAGATTTATAAGGATATTGTCCGTAGGCATGCCAGCTTGTACCTTCACGATAGTTATGACTTCCTACCCATACACCGTTATCTTGGGTTCCTCCATATACATTATACGGTGTATCCATATCTGCATTGATATAGTAAAATTGTCCAACTGCAGGACTATTACATTTACTCCAATTTTCACCAGCATCGTAACTGATATTGATACCTCCATCGTTACCATTGATAATATGGCCAGGTCTATTAGGATTGAGCCATAGCGCATGATGATCGGCATGAACATTATCTCCTCCAGCATTAGTCCAATTGACTCCTCCATCATCTGACCTCAATATCGGTACTCCCATGATATAAAGCTGATTAGGGTCGTCTGGTGCTACTTCTATCATGCCGAAGTAATATCCATATGAATTAAATACGCCATCAAGATATCCATCATGTGTCTTAGTCCATTTACTACCACCATCAACGCTGACATATACTTCGGCTCCGATCACTGGAGTATCAAAAAGTAACGAATTAGCCGTTTCTAGGTATTCTACTAATGCTATCGGTTTTAGATTTTCTGCCTTCACTTGAGTTTTAACGCTTTCAGCAGTATGTTTATCAGGAAATCCATTATCTCTAAGGAAACGCTCTAATTTATCGTTATCTAACGAGCCGAATTGCTTCGATGACATTACTCTAATTTTGTCCTTATCTAGTTTAGAATCATCTTTCTTTTTATCTAAAGATCTTCTATTGTAATTATCTACGATAGCAAACACTTTATTTTGACCGTCTATCTCAGCTATAGTCAGACCGATACGTCCCGTACCTTCACCATCAGGAAACCCACTATCTATAGCAGACACCTTGATCCATGTATTTCCCCCATCTAATGATTTATGTATACCTGAGCCTTTACCAGCCTCCTGAAAATCCCATGCATACCTGATTCGATCCCAAGACGCTGCATATAGTATATTTGGATCACTAGGATCCATAATTATATCTATCGCTCCACTATTATCATCTACATATAATATTTTACTCCATGTACTCCCACCATCCATAGACTTGTAGACCCCACGCTCAGGGTTAGTAGAGTAGAGGTGACCCAATACACCTACATATACAATATTACTATCATTAGGATCTACTAGTACTCTAGATATATGATGACTCTCAGGGAGACCTTTCCATGTCCATGTCACTCCCCAGTCAGTACTCTTGTATATACCAGTACCAGCATATGACGACCTACTACTATTCACTTCTCCAGTTCCTACCCATATTGTTCCACTCGTCCAATCTGCATAGATATCACCTATAGTCATACTCGCCTGATCATCAAACAATGGCGTAAATGAGTTACCATTGTTTTCAGTCTTCCATAACCCACCAGATGCGTAGGCTACTAAAAATACACTTGCATCGTTTGGGTTAACATCTATATCAGTTACCCGGCCACTAAATATGGTAGGTCCTATATTTTCAACTGATAGATTAGCCGCTCTAGAATCAGCGGTCAGCGACGATCTCAATTCAGCCTTGATATCTCTATCAATGTGTGATGTTGACATTGGATTTTGCTGAGCATTGATCTCAATACAAAAAAGAGTAATAGTGAGTAGAGTTAAAATTTTATTCATACTTGGAAGGTTTAATAGTTGAATCAAATTTAATTAAATTTTCAATCTGCCTAATGGATAGTAGAAATTGATCTAAAATTGTAAAGAAATATATGAATTTTAGGTCCTTTTATCCTGAGTTAATAGCTATAAATACTAGAATTAAAAAAATATTACTTTTGCAGAGCTTTTACCCTTATAATATGAGCAATTATGTATCTTTTAAACCATAATAACTAATGAAGAAAAGAGACTTATTTATATTTTTTGGAATGTGCCTTCTTTACTGTTCTTGTAACACTGAAAAAAGTGCAATTAATAACCCAACTATTACTGTGAATTATCCATCTACGACTAAGCAATTAGATACTATTGAAAATTATCATGGTACAGATATATCTGATCCATATAGATGGTTAGAAGATGATAACTCTGACGAAACCATCGCTTGGGTGACTGAGCAGAATAAAGTTACTTCTGGTTATTTATCACAAATTCCATTTAGAGAAGACATTTCTAAGCGACTAGAGAAACTTTGGAATTATGAAAAATATTCTTCACCATTCAAAGAGGGAGGAAAATATTATTATTTCAAAAATGATGGACTACAGAATCAAAGTGTATTGTATTCGTCTGGTGATATAAAGTCGGAAGGAAATGTAGCATTAGACCCTAATAAGTTTTCTGATGATGGAACAGCATCTCTTGGTGCCATATCATTTGACAACTCTGGAAAATATTTGGCTTATGCAGTATCTGAAGGTGGATCTGATTGGAGAACTGCATACATCAAAGACATGAATACGGGAAATTTGTTAGATGATAAAGTAGAATGGATCAAATTCTCAGGTTTATCATGGTACAAGGATGGATTTTTCTACAGTAAATATCCTACGCCAAAAGATGGCGACGAATTATCTGCTAAGAACGAATATCATAAAGTGTATTACCATAAACTGAATACACTTCAATCGGAAGATCTATTAATATTTGAAAGTCCTGATGCGCCTCAACGTAATGCATATGCAGGAACTACAGATGATGAAAAATATTTAATTATATCTACTAGTGAATCTACAAGTGGTAATGGAATGCATATTGTAGATTTAGATAAGTCGATGACCACAGTAATTCCTGTCGTGACTACTTTTGATAATGATTATTCCCTCATCGATAATGATGGGTCAAATTTATTAGTGTTGACTAATGAGGAGGCATCTAAGAAAAAGATAATTTCTATCGATGCAAATGATCCAAGTAAATCAAATTGGAAAACTATAGTTGCCGAAAGTGACGATGCTTTACGCAGCGCATCAATAGTAGGAGGAAAGATGTTTTGCAGTTATATGCATAATGCAAGTTCTTTAATCAAAGTATACCAACCCAATGGAAAATACATTTCTGATCTAGCATTGCCAGGCATTGGTAGTTGTGGTGGTGTGGGTGGTAAGAAATTAGATAAACAAGGATTTTATTCTTTCACTTCATTTACAAGACCTCCCACTATTTATTCTTTGGATACAGAGAGTATGGAATCAGAAATATTCCGTCAGCCGAAAGTTGATTTTGACAGTGACTTTTATGAGACACGTCAAGAATGGTTTACATCAAAAGATGGAACAAAAGTACCTATGTTCATCACAATGAAAAAAGGGTTGGAAATAGATGGTACTAATCCAACACTTCTATACGGATACGGAGGATTCAATATTCCATTATTACCTTCATTCAGTATTAGCAGATTGCCTTTACTTGAGAATGGCGGAATATATGTTGTAGCTAATATTAGAGGTGGTGGAGAATTTGGAAGTGACTGGCACAAAGCGGGCACTTTAGATAGAAAACAAAATGTGTTTGACGACTTCATCGGCGCTGCAGAATTTCTCATTGAAAACAAATATACTAGCTCTAATAAGCTCGCGATACAAGGTGGATCTAATGGAGGTCTATTAGTTGGTGCGTGTATGACTCAGAGACCCGACTTATTTGCAGTGGCTTTCCCTGCAGTAGGTGTTTTAGATATGTTGCGATATCACAAGTTCACTATCGGATGGGCATGGGCAACTGACTATGGTAGATCTGATGATCCAATAGCATTTAAATATCTAAAAGAATACTCACCACTACATAATGTAAAACCAGTAGCTTATCCTGCGACAATGGTAACTACAGCAGATCATGACGATAGAGTAGTGCCTGCGCATTCATTCAAATTCATATCGGAAGTTCAAGATAAACATACTGGAGAAAATCCCGTATTGATCAGAATAGAGACCAGTGCAGGTCATGGTGCAGGAAAGCCCACCAGCAAACAGATCGAAGAGGCTGCGGATATTCTAAGCTTCATGTTATACAATACTGGAGATTCTTTTAATTCACCACTAAAAGGATAAGAGTTTTAATTTATTCTTAATGAAAACAATAAAGAAGTATTTAAATCAAATAATATAAAATGGGGGAAATTCAGAACTACATCAAAAAGAACAGGAAGAGATTCTTGAATGAGTTATTAGATCTTTTAAGAATACCATCAGTAAGTGCTGATCCCGCTTTTGCAGGTGACGTAAAGAAAACTGCACAGTCAGTAGCAAAATCATTAAAAGCTGCAGGTTGCAAAAATGTAACAATCAATAAAACTATTGGCCACCCAATCGTAACAGGTGAGCTTATCGTAAATAAAAAATTGCCTACCGTACTAGTATATGGTCACTATGATGTTCAACCTGCTGATCCAATCGAGTTATGGGATAACCCACCTTTCGAACCAGTCATCAAAAAGGTAAAAGGTCATAAAGAAGGTGCAATATTCGCTAGAGGAGCATGTGATGACAAAGGTCAGATGTATATGCATGTTAAAGCTCTCGAGGCGATGACCAAAACGAAAAATGTTCCTTGCAATATCAAATTTATGATAGAAGGTGAAGAAGAAGTAGGGTCAGTTAATCTCGAAAGCTTCATTAGAAAAAATAAAAAAACACTCGCCTGTGATGTTGTTTTAGTTTCTGATACATCTATTATATCTAATGAGGTGCCAAGTATTACTACAGGATTGAGGGGATTAAGCTATGTAGAAGTAGAAGTATCTGGAGCGAATAGAGATCTTCACTCAGGAGTGTATGGCGGCGCTGTAGCAAATCCGCTGAATGTACTTGCAGATATGATATCATCTCTCAAAGGAAAAAATGGTAAAATACGAATACCAAATTTCTATGATGATGTACTCAAAGTGTCAAAGAAAGAAAGAGCTGCAATGAATAAGGCACCATTTGATATCAAAGAGTATAAGAGCGAGCTGAAGATCGATGCTACAATGGGTGAGAAAGGATACACAGTACTAGAGCAAACATCGATCCGACCAACCCTTGATGTCAACGGTATGTGGGGTGGCTATATTGGTGAAGGTGCAAAGACTGTGCTTCCTGCAAAGGCATTCGCAAAGATTAGTATGAGACTAGTACCAAATCAAGATCCTAACAAAATCACTAAATTATTCTCTAAACACTTCAATGCTATAGCACCAAAGGGTGTGAGAGTAAAAGTAACACCCCATCATGGCGGAGAACCAGCAGTAACTCCGACAGATACTTTAGAATACAAAGCTGCCTCTCTAGCAATGGAGAAAACTTATGGTTTAGAACCAATTCCACAACGAAGCGGCGGAAGTATTCCTATAGTATCATTATTTGAAAATATACTAAAGGTCAAAACAGTCCTTCTGGGATTCGGATTAAACACAGATGATATTCATTCACCAAATGAGCATTTTGGAATCGAAAACTATTTCAAAGGGATATCAACAATTCCTTATTTCTACGAGTACTATGCAGCGCTTAAATCTGGTAGGAAAATAAAACTTGGGGGTAAAAAGGAGACTAAGCCCAGGAGTAAAAAAGTATAAAAAACTAAAACGTCGCAAAAAGTAAATTGACATCCAAACCTTTTGTCAAAAAATTATAGCCTAGAAAGGTAACGGTCCCTACAAAACCGGTAACAGCCAAAAGAAGAGGACATGAAAAGGTAACCACCGTAAAACAGTAAACCTAGCGATAAGAAGAGATAGACCTAAGAAGGCCACAACAACCAGAGCTTGTAAGATGCCGACTGTCGGAAAAGGTAGATTTTAAAACGACATACTAACCACTTAGAATTCTTTAGCCCTTTTATAGTTTAGGGTCGAAGCTATAACGTTGATAACGGCCTTGAGATGATTAATATTTCCATAACACCGAACTCATTTCTTGACCACAACCGTTTATAGTGTTACTTTCACACTTTAATTTTTATAACACAAATACGATATGGATTCTAAATCTCAATTACAGATACTTATATTTTGCTTATTTATGTTTTTCAGCTCACTTGTGATCGCTCAAGATCTTACTAACAAGGTAGACAGTGTCTCATACAGCCTAGGCTTGATGTTGGGTAATAATATTAAGAAAGATGGTATCAAAGAAGTTAATCAGGAGATAGTTGCGAAGGCTATTGAAGATGTTATGCAAGATGATGGTGACTACAAGATCACTAGACAAGCGGCGAAAATCTACTATACTAATTATATGACTGCTCTGAAAAAAGAGAAAACCAAGGCGGCGAGAGCTGATGGTGAAGCTTATTTATTGAAGAATGCTACAAAAAAAGGTGTAATTACAACTGCTAGTGGACTTCAGTATGAAGTTATGAAAAAAGGAGATGGGCCAATGCCTACAGCAAAGGATAAAGTAGAAGTGCACTACCACGGTACGCTTATCGATGGAACAGTCTTCGACAGCTCTGTAGATAGAGGCAAGACAATCTCTTTCCCAGTAATGGGCGTTATCAAAGGGTGGCAAGAAGCATTACAACTTATGCATGTAGGTGATAAATTGAAATTAACTATCCCACAGTCGCTAGCATATGGTAAGAGAGGGGCTGGGGCTAATATTCCTCCATATTCTACTTTAGTATTTGAAGTAGAACTATTCGGTATACAGTAACTAATGCGCATAGATATCATTTCCGTAAAGCCTGAATTACTCACAGGCCCTTTTGATCATAGCATCATAGCTAGAGCCAAAGAAAAAGGCCTACTGGAAATATATGTCCATAATCTGCGGGACTATGGTATAGGTAAGCATAAAGTTATAGACGATTACCAATATGGTGGAGGAGCTGGTATGGTAATGATGTGCGGCCCTCTAGACGACATCATTACAGATCTAAAGAGTGAAAGAGAATATTCGGATATCATTTATCTAACACCTGATGGTGTACAATACAATCAAGGTATAGCTAATCATCTTTCATTAGGTACTAATATCATGATGATTTGCGGTCATTACAAAGGCATAGATGAGCGTATCCGAGAGATGCACGTAACAAAAGAGATATCTATAGGCGACTATGTATTATCTGGTGGAGAGTTAGCAGCTGCAGTTATGGCAGATAGTATTGGAAGGCTTTTACCAGGCGTACTTGGAGATGAAACTTCTGCGCTTTTTGATTCTCACCAAGATGGTTTATTAGCTCCTCCAGTATACACACGCCCAGAAGACTACAAAGGTAATATCGTACCGAGTATACTACTTTCTGGTAACAATAAGGCTATTGACGATTGGCGTAATGACCAAGCAGAGAAACGAACAGAGAAACGCAGACCTGATATGATGTAGGTTTTAATTTGCTCTCAATGGACAAATTAAAAAATTATACCAACAAATATTAATCTCACTATACTACTTCCCTCCAGGACGACTAGGTCTCACTTCGATCTTACTCGGCAA
>TARA_B110000046_G_scaffold185692_1_pt1 | contig 11483 bp, 12 predicted proteins | sample TARA_B110000046 | Tara Oceans TARA_B110000046 (sample SAMEA4397157) | marine metagenome | biome: Polar Biome; feature: [DCM] deep chlorophyll maximum layer (ENVO:01000326); material: water (ENVO:00002006), including particulate matter (ENVO:01000060) such as... | depth 40 m
AGAAAAAATATATGTTTCTGGTGGATGAAAAATGAAAAATATCACTATCTTTTATTCCTCCAAGAAATACTTCAAGTCGTTTTGAAAATAACTGAAATTCAGGTTTAGCAAAATTGAAATCTTCGCCATGATAGTAGTTGGAATTGCTGTCGTCAAAATCAATGTTTACCAAATCCGCCTTCCAACCCAATTTCCTTAACTCTCGGCTTAAATACCAATGGTTGTAGTAGCATTGACCAACATATAAAACGGATTTCGTTTTTGGTGTCAGACTCATGCTAATAATTCGGCGGTTGATTCATAACCAATATTCATCAAACTATCAATAATCGACAAGCCAGATGTAAACTCTGATGTATTTAACTGGTGGTAATTTGGTTGTGTGAAATTTAATTTCTGTAGTTTAATCCCGTTTTGATTAAATTTATCATTCTCCATATAACCATCTGCACCATCTCCAGATAAGTAAACTGTTCCGTTGCATTTTTGAACCATTTCAATTAACAAATTTGTACTTGCCTCTTTTGGAGATAAAGAGGAACTCAACACAAATTTCGTTTTAATGCCAAGCCTTCTAGACACTTCTTTTATAAAGCTAATATTTCTTTCAGATAAGTATTGGCTAGATTGTTGAAAATAATTATTGACCAAAGGAATTACATCGTTATAAAATGGGCATTTAGAGTAGTTAAACCCGATTGATTTTTGGTTTTTTTTAAAGGCTTTATTGGATAAATCAATTTCCATTAAATTAACTGGCTGAAAAACGCTGATTTTACTTGATTTTAATGGAATTGTAATCCACTTACTATCACCATTAATAAGAATTCTTACCCTCTTTTGCCAATTTCCTTCTTTTATATTGTTTATGGTATGATCCAAAAAAATAAAGGTATCTGCATCTGCTATTTTCTTAAAATACCCTAGCCAGGGAAAAAAATTAGGTTGATGAATTCCTACAACTTCAGTCTTCATATTTTCTCCTAAGGTTTTGAATTTCTTGAATTGACATAATGTGATTAAAATGAGTTTTTTGATTTTGATCAATTATATACGCACCCTTTAAAGGATGCACTTGAGCTCTTATTAAATTGTAAATTTGATGGTTCGTCATTGTTTTAAAATCGATGAATGGGCTATCTTCATTTAGTCTGTGGTTGACAGTTGCGTTAGCTTCATCTTGACGTTTAGGCTTTATATCCCCTAAAATTAATTTAGGCAAATTTTCTCTTAATAATAAATGGGTTTCTTGGGTTAACTTTTCAAACAACGTTACCCAAGTGTCAGTTTTATTTATTCTAAAATGTCTTTGTGCAACAATAGGTCCAGAATCAATGCCCTCCTCTATTTTATGTAAAGTCACCCCTGCTTCCCTTTCTCCTTTAATTATAGCCCATTGGATAGGATTGACTCCTCTATTTTGAGGTAATAAAGCCCCATGTATGTTGTAACAATGGTTATTAAACATTTTGCGAACATCTTCTCTAATTATTAAGGAATAGGAACAGCACAATAATATTTCAGCTTTTTTTTGTTTTAATTTTAGTAAAAACTTTTTGTAGGCGATTTTATCTTTAAATTTTGGTTGAATGAGTATAGTATGTTCCTTACTATATTCATTGTTTACTTTTTCATTATCGGCACTTCGTATAGAAGAAAGAACTACCCCAGTAATCAATTTTTTATCAATATGCTTAAGCAGTATTGGTAAACCATAACTATCTGTAAATAATACGAACATTACCTCTTTACTTGGGTAATATCTTTTTCTTCCTCATCCATTTTAATCACAGAAAAAATTAATAAATTCGAAACAAAGACTTACTGTTTATGTAATCCCATTTTTTTTTGGTGAAGGATAAGCCCCTTCTGTTGCATGTAAAAAATCTTGAGTTCTTGTAATATTATCTATTAAAACCGCATCCCATACATCACTTGTGCTTAAATTATCTTGCTTTGTATTCCACCACATTGGATGAATTAATAGTTGAATTTTAGAGTACATTTTTTTTTTAAACAAAGTAATTGGGTGTTCTTGTTTCCAAACTTTATTTGAATCTGAAATGTAATGTATGTTCTTAAAATACTTTTTGTCATAAGTATTTATAAACTTTTCGATTTTAACCTCATTTGATAAAATTCCTTTGCTTGGTTGATGGAATGAAACCGTATTTATTTTAATATTAAATTGCTGTTCAAGGAATTTTACATCTATTTCAACCGACTCATTTAGAGTTAGTTTATTGTTTGAAACATAACTTGCATCAAAATGCAACCCGATATTATGTTTTAGTTTAACTATATCTTTTACCATTTCCGAATTTACAATACTGAAAATATTGTACACTGACGACCTAGTCATAAAGAAGAATGTAGAAGAAATACCTAAATCAAACTCAATTTGGGCTATATTCAGAGCTGCTTTAATATCAGCATCAATATCATGTCTTAACAAACAAGAAAACCCATTATGGTTATTGATGTTTTCAAAACTGGTAAATAAATAGCCATTATCCTTTGCAGAATTCAATAATTCTTGATACCCGGATAAAGTGAAATCATTGAAAATCATTGAACTATCTTTTTACACCATGCATCGTAATGCCATAATGATCTACAAATTCGTGTGTAATTTTTAAATTTAAATTATTGAACCAATCTCTTATTTCCTCTACCTCATAGCGTTCGCAATTCTGAGGATGGTACCAATCGTAATTAATTACAGAATTCTCATTAAAACTCATCTTATCAGTCCAGAAGCACTTCATGAAAAAATGGTAAATAAACCTCTGAATATCGTACTCTCCTTTCTCTATACCTAAAACATCCACACTAGGTACAGTAATTTTAACGTTTTGCTCAGTTAAACTTTTACCCAGTTCGGTAATTTGATCACATACTTTAATTGACTCTTCGTAAGACATTCCTTTTATTTTGTCACGAATAAAATCATCACAATACTCACGTAAAATTGCCTTTTTCTTATAAACATAAATGGCTATTGTTCCCTTGTCTTGTAATGAATTGACCACTAGATTTTTAAATGCGGCAAAAGGATCGTTGGTATGATGTAGGACTTCCTGCGAATAAATAAAATCAAATTTACCAAGATCTTTTAAGTCTCCCAATAAATCTTTTTGATGGGCAACTACGTTTTTATATTTCACCAAATTGTTACCTGCTACTTCTGCTGCAACCAAGTCAACCCCAACAATTTTACATTTTTTTGGATCGGTGTTTTCTCTTAGTAAAGCCGTAACACGACCATTGCCACAACCAGCATCTAAAATATTGGTTTTATCTTTTAAATATTCACGAAAATCAAACAAGTTCTTCCATCCATTTCTATTTATTATCCAGTTCTGAATATCAGAACCTTCTCTGACTGTTTCCTTAAAAGCTAAATCTATGTTCTTTTCCCACTTGTCTTTAAAGCTGGTTTTCGTGTTGTTGTTCATCTGTGTTTCTTTCAATTCAAACCTTTTGTTATTTCCTCGAATTCTTTTATTTAATATCTAAAATCTCCTCTTTAGTTCCCTTTGTATGCTATGAAAATGTTTTTGACACTGCCTCCGAAAAATCAGTAAATTGGTATTTTGATCTTATAACTTCTTTCAATTCACTTATACCTGCCACCAATTTACCAGCTTCAGTATCCTGATATTTATAAACTGGTGTCACCTTATAAAACTTAGCTATTACATCCACAATTTGCTTTAAAGTTAATATTTGGTTACCTGCTATATTTAGTATTGAGATATTTGACGATTCAAATGCTTTTACAATAGCCTGCGCTGCATCTTCTACAAATATTGGATTAATGACAATTCCTTCTTTTTGTTGCAACGTAATTGCTTTACCGTTTAAAACGCTTTCGCCCAAACGGGAGAACAACAAACTAGCTTGTTGTCTTTTCCCAAAAACGAAATATGGTCTACAAATTAAGGTGTTAAAAAAAGCCTTGTAATTGTTCACCAATACCTCTGAAATAAATTTTGTACTCAAATAAAAATTTAGGTGCTCTCCAAAAAGCAATGGCGTTGTTGATGGAATCTTATTTTCTGATAAAGGGTTTACCCCTCCAGATGAGGCGTAAACGAACTTCTTGCAATTTGCTTTGATGCCATAATTTAACAATTTCAAAGTTGAATTAGCATTGACGTCAAAAACTTCTTGAGAACTTTGAGGGAAATTTTTATAGTTGAAAGATTGTGCGAAATGAAAAATCGCATCTACTTTTTTTGGAAGATGATTTGTAAACATTTTATCTTCAAAATCGCATGAAATGAATTCAAAATTTCGATGAGTTATGTTTGGGTTAGACCTTGAGATTCCAATTACTTCATATTGGTTTTCAAGAAGCAGATTAGCCACCTCAAATCCTATTAATCCACTTACCCCACTTACTAATACTGTTTTCATTCTTTCTTTAAAGTTGCCATCAATTCAGCTGGAATTTTATTCTCTACTAAAGGATGCTCTATTATTGGACTTTGGTTGTTGTAAGATCTAGGTTCATTAGGGTCAAACATATCCAATAATTTAAATTCCTTACCATACCAAATTTTATCATAAATCGAACTAAACATGTATTGAGTAGTTTGATAAGAATGGTACTTTTCTACATATTGTCTACCAGCATCACCAAGTTCATTTCTTAATGCTGGATTTAAAATTAAAGTTTTCAGTTGTTCCTTAATATTTTCAGGGGTTGCGTTTAAAGCAGGGCATTCATTTAAAAAAGAATATCTTCTATATACTTTTATTGGTATTTCATCTCCTTCCAAATTTGAAATTACCGCAGCTTTCATTGCCATACCTTCAACTAGGTTTAACCCGTACCCCTTCAAAATTTGATCAACTAGAATGTCAGCCCTTTCTAACGCTTGCTTGACCCTTGAGTTTTTCATACCTTCAAGTAATAAAAACTCAATTTGCAATCCTTCTTGTTTTAACTCATTGACTGCTTTTATAATAAACTCAGTGCCTTTTATTTTTCTATGGTTAGGTGAATGTACAATCACAACTGGAGAATTAATTCCATTTGCGAAATGCTTGACAATGGTTGGATTCCAGTCTATTAAATTGATACTTAAAACATTCAGACTAAATATATCCCAATAGGAAAACCCTTCTGGAATACCTATAATACAATCGCCATTTTCAGTTGCCTTATTAATTTGTTTTTTTATTTTATACTCATCTTTACCACTTTTCCCATAATGATAAATTAATGCATATTTTCTTGAATAATTAAAAATCCTAGAATATAAATAAGCATCTCCGCCGTATGGAATAAAAACTAATTTAAGGCCACATGTTTTGAATAGTTCGTATTCATGCTTCTTCAATATAGCTCTTGATTCTGGTATAAAACCAGTAAATGGCATGTGAATAATGTCAAAATTTTCACAGATATTTATAATGAGTTTATACATTTCAAATTGATTAAAACCATCGAAATAGTAGTCAAAATCCCTATTTTCATTTATTGAATATGGCTTACCATAAATAAATGTTTTTGAGGTAAAGCCAATTTCTTGCATAGCCTCTGACCAATATTTATTATTTATAAGAGGAGTAGAACCCCATAGCAATCGAGGAGCGATATAATACTTTTTTGAATTAGCGATATTTTTCGCTTTTATTCTGAAGTAAATCAAAAAACATTTATCAAGATTATTAGACCCTAATATCTTAATCAATAACATCCCAATAAGGTAGTTAATTCTTTGATAAAATTTAAGCATCATATTGTTCAATTAATCATGTATTAATAATTTAGACCAAAAGCTTCAGCTGTTGATTTGGTATATTTTAATATAGTTTCTTTATGGATATCATTTAAGATAAATCGATCTTTATTGTTATCAGTGCGCGACGCATATGAATTTAGTTTAGAATTTAGTTTATCCATTATTGCTTTTCTATCAAAACCCTTAAGTTTTGTAAAATCATATACTCTTTCAACGTCTTCAACCATTAAATTGGTTGTATTAATAAGTATTTTATTATCATTAGGTAAAAGATCATATTTTTCCTTAAGAATGCCATTATATCTATTCCAATTCCAGGATGCTTTTTCCAATTGGGGCATTTTTTTCCAGTTTTGAAAAATATGTTGATCTTCTTCATTATTCTTGGGTCTAAATCTAGAATAATCCCACCAATCTTCTTTGCTTGTAATTTTCGATTCATCTAAATCTTCAGCCGATCCAAAATAAACTCCCCTACCAATTTTTGAATTATATTTCGAAGCATGAATTCCGGTAGGTATAACTTTAATAGGATCTTTAATCAGAAATATAATTTTAGCATCCCATAATTCAACTAGTGATTCAACAAACAACAAATAATTAGCGCTTTTATCTCCGATTATCTTGTTGGTATCTTGCTGTAATTTAACAAGATTACTTTTTTGATCTATAATTATTTGCCTTGGATTATTAATCCTTCCTTCGTACATGTCTCTAGCCTCAGGGCATAATTTTGGCGCGTTTTCTGAGAAAAACATCCCATTTTCTGACATATTACATATAGTTGACACAGCTGTTGATGCTGATGAACCGTGTGAGACAATAAACACTAAGCTGTTTTTCATTCTAATATTTTATTAAATAATTCACTTCTCAAACATTTCCCTCCAATTAGCAAGGTTCAAATACAATCTGATTGCTATTAAAAAAGTGGTTGTCTATTTTATCAAAACTGAGGTCAACTGAAGTTGGTTCTATTTTTATACGTCCATCTTTATACCTATATGTCAATATGTTAACCCAAGGCTTCTCTACCCATAATTTAACATTTCCTTGAAAATTATTTGGCATCGAATATGGTCTTACTAAAAGGCGCATTTCTAAATAATTCTTATTGGATAGTTTTTCCCCATATTGTCCAAATCGTTTCATTAACAATTCTATAATTTTCGGTACTCTTTCTTCATTATCATCACAAAAAAAATATTTGTTCGAAAAAAACTGGATGGTTGTTAACTTGTCCTGGATAGTTCTAGGTTCTAATATTCCGAATTTAGTAAGACCATCATCTTTAAATACACTAATTTCAGTTTCATTTCCATTTGCATCAATATAAGCTAATTTGAATGCATACCTTCCAATGAAATGATGCATATTAAAAGGTGCGTACCAACCTCTAAAAAGATTATATCTACCCGGAATAGGGTGATTTATTAATGGAACGGTATATTTTCTAACATAAGATAAATCCCTTTCCTCAAAACCATTTTTTTTAAATGGATAATACACCCTAGGGTAGGAAAATGCATTTCTAGATAACTCAATCAGTGTTAAATTAAAGAAAGAAAATAATAAGAACCCTATTAATGCCAAACCTAATTTTGGCTGACTTTGTTCGGCTACTAAACTTTCGTTGTTAAAAGTAATGGATAATATACCAATTCCTATTACCAGCCCAGAAGGTCCAATAGCGTCTATTCTAAATACAAACGTAAGAAGAAGAAACATACTAAAAAACAAAAACAATCCAAGTTTTCTGGTTGGCCGAAACAACAGCAAAGGCAATGTAATAATTTCCGAAATTACCGTTAAATAATTCATAGATATCATCATTGTATGGCTTTCAGCGATAAAATCAAAAATGTGAAAATGTTTCAACCAATCGTTTAAAAAGGTGTAATAGAAACCATTCCCATCAATCCAAATAGGGTCAATTGCTTTACTAATTCCAGCATTAAAAATATTCAATCCGATGTTTAACATTAGCCCATACATTGGCCATGAAACTACCTTATCAGGATAATTCAAAAAAGATAAGAATCCATTAAACTTAAATTCATTCTTTATGCTAAAGGAATTCTGCGTATTCATAAAAATCATCCAAAATGACATTAAAAAAAGTTGAGTTGCACCAACATCAGCATGAAGCAAAATAGGAATAAACAAAGCACTGCAGATAAAAACCAACCTGCCACCAATCCCTAAAATTATCAGTAATGAGTTAAATATCCAAAGGCTGTTAATTATATTCAAATCGAGCAATTGATCATTGGTTGCTTCAAGCCATAGAAATGGTATAGAATTATAATTCTGAATTGCCATAAGAAGACAAATAAGACCAAAAGCTATTCTAAAAATACCAATAATTTTAAGATTTGGTTTGTTTGTTAGCTCTCGAGAAAACGCTTTCCAACTACCGAGTTTAATGGTTATAAAGACAACACATAGTATGAAAAGAACAACAGATAACATTCTGGATAAAATGGGTATAATAGAACCAGAAATATTTCCATCATTATCCCCAAATACAAGATCTAAAAAGTACTCCGAAAATAAAATAAAGATTAATAAAAATATCAATCTAGAAACCAATTTGCCTTTAGTATTAAATCTCATGACTATTAATTATCGCGTTAAATACGTTTTTTATTCCATTTATATTTTCATTTGGTATAATTACTTTATCCTTTTTAAAGTAAAGGTAGTCTGTATAATATTGGGTATTAATAAATAAATGTACAGGATGGAAGTTATATACCTTGATTCCTTTCAGATTGGTTTTCTTTAATTTTACAAGACTAGGGTTTTGTAAATGATCACTCATTAGATTCTTGAATTACCAAACCAGTTACAATCAACTTATTATGTTAAAGTTTGTTTGCATTAGTTCTCTAATTTAGTGATCTTCATAAAGCTAACAATTCAAATACGTCTAAAAAGTAAATTTTGAACTCCTTCAACCTTAAAACCAGTAATTTCATTAATTTCATGAGATTCAATATACTTAAAGCCAAATTTTGATAAAATAGCAGTAACATTAAATTTTTGTTCAGCAATTGACTCAATGAGTATTTCTTTCAAAGTTGGGTTTATTAAAGTTTTTTGCATTCCATCTAATACTTGATATTCAGCTCCATCAACGTCTATTTTAATGTGGGTTGGAGTTGGTAAATTGAATTCATTAATTAAAGAATCAAGGTCTGAACATAAAACCTTTTCTTTATAAACGTTATTCCCGTAGTTTCTTTCAGAATTCGAAGTGAACTTACCATGAAATCCCTCTCCAAATTCGAGTATGTTAAAACTTAATAATTCTTTAGTCTTCCCTAACGCCATATTTATAGGAATAACACCTAATGTCAATAGGTTTTTATTTAAAAAAACATTTCTTTTTATTAAAGAAAAATTTAGCGCATCAGGCTCAACACTTACGACTTGATTATTAAAACCCGCAATAATCGAATATATCCCACATGAAGCTCCAATATCATAAAAAACTCCTCCTTTTATTGATGATATCCATTTTATTGTGTCAGGTTCTATTGATTTTAACCCCTGAACAACTTCATAAAGAAATTGATTCGGTGTATAAAACTCTAAAATTGTAGAATTGTAGTTAATTTCAGTGTATTTTTTCTCTAACTCCTGACTTAAAAAGTCAGCAACTAAATATTCAGATACAAAATCTTTAATTTTATTTTCAATGCTTAAATGATATGAGCTAGTTATTAAAATCAAATATGAACTCCAATTCTCTAGATATTGATTAAAGTTAATTATTGGAATACCACAGAAGTTTCCTTTTTTGTTATCATCGATAAAAAAAGCGATTTGCAGATCTTTCCTTTCTTTGTTTATCCTGTCAAAAACATACTTACCCATTGAACCTGACCCGAACAAACAAATAGGTGCACTTGAAATAATGTTATTAATATCCTTAATTTTTTTCATTTAGAATAGCTTTATATAGTTGGTCTTTTTCAGGGAAATTCTTAGTTATAACATCTTGTTCAGGTCTATAAATTATATACGGATGAGGCATATTCCTTCTGACAAAAGTCGATTCCATGACATCATTGTACCTAAAATGCATCGACCATCTTATTTTATTTGTGATATTATTTCCAGATTTATGAATAGTAAATGCGGAGAATAGCACTACATCCCCTCTATCAACTTCTACAGGGCTAAATTTAAGATTAGATGCATCAGAAACATTAATATGCCTAAACCAATCATCTTGTTGAGTAGGGTAAAGACCTTTAAGATGACTGCCCTTAATAAACTCTACGGCGCCTAGATTTGTATTAATATCAATCAAAGGTATCCAAACAACTATTGAATTTAAACTCCCTTGCATACTTCTCCAGTCTTGATGGGGAGGCGTTTTATAATGACCTTCAATTTTTGATAAAAATCTTGAATTAAAATAAACGATGGGTTTAACACATATAATAGGTTTTTTTAATCCAAAGTCTTCTAATAGTTTAACCATTTTTTCAGAACAAGCAACTTGATGCAAACTAAAAACATGCTGCGCTGCCTTAGCTGCACCTAGAAATGCTTGATAATTTAATTTAAACAATTTAAACATTGCTTTCGAAAACTCTTCTTCCGAAGCAGTTTTAAAATTAATTTGGATATTGTTGGCATTTAATGCAATACTGAAAATTTGCTTTGTTTCAATTAAAATAATGTCTATTTCGTTATCTGAAAAGAAATCTTTGATTAACACAAAACCATTTTTCTTGTAATTGTTTACGTATTCTCTCATTTTAAAAACTTAATTTATAAAAATTCACGTAATTGAAATTGTTCTGTTCATGATTTCAACATATCTAGGATACTCCTACTTCCAAATGAGTGTGTTTTTTTAATAATCATTTCATTTATTTTATATGAATAATAGTCAGAAATATTCTCTGTATCTATATATAAATGAACCGGATGAAAATTAAAAACTTTTATTCCTTCAACATTAGTAGAAAACAATAAATTCTTTGTGATATTAACTATTTCTTTAGATTCATTAATGTAAGCAAAACCATCATCCGCAAAATAAACTGGAACCTCAACCAAACCATTAATTTGCATGAATGGCACTATGGGTTCCACACCATATTGCAAATAATTGCTTAAGTGAGTGATGCCTTTTTGTTTATAAAGTCCTACCCATTTTCCACTGGTAGTCATTGAATGACTCCTTAGAATTTGTGCATTTGGAACTATCTCCAACAAATCGTCAATAATTTGAGCTGCCGTTTTAGAATCTTTAACACCATCTAAAAGGGGGTTGAAGTTTGGGTGGATTCCTAGCTCAATTAATGGATTTTCTTTAATCCGCTCCAAAACCTTCGTTTGGTGCGTAACGAAAAAGCAAGCTTTACACCCTTTTTCTTCAATCATATCAAGAGTATAATTTAATATTTTATCACTTGCCCAATCAATGTCCAAACTCAAGATTCTTTTACCTTTCCAAGTTTCTGGTCTGTTAACCACAACATCTTTAAAATGGATAAAATTACTCATTAGCTACTGCAAGTCCAATTCCATCAATACCAAAGCTATTTCCATTGTAAAACATATAAAAATTGCCATTATATTCAATTACTTCCATTTTATCAATTGCTGCACTATCCCATCCGAAATCACTAACTTGTAGCACATCATCGTATTTTCTATCCCAGTTTATTCCATCAATTGAACTCGCAAAACCACACCGGTATT
>TARA_B110000046_G_scaffold17105_1_pt1 | contig 11467 bp, 10 predicted proteins | sample TARA_B110000046 | Tara Oceans TARA_B110000046 (sample SAMEA4397157) | marine metagenome | biome: Polar Biome; feature: [DCM] deep chlorophyll maximum layer (ENVO:01000326); material: water (ENVO:00002006), including particulate matter (ENVO:01000060) such as... | depth 40 m
ATCATTGCTGGTTTCTAGATTCATTGTATAAGAACCTGAAGCATCTCTACTTAAGATAACTTTTCCAAATAATTCTGAAGTTGGTTCTTCTAAAAAGGTGGTTTCTTCTTGTGAACATGAAGAAAATACTAGGGTAATAATTAATGCAAGAATTGATAGTGATAAATTTTTCATGATAGTTGTTTTTTTATTTGTAATTATTGTTTAGTTTATTGTTTAGGTTTATTGTTTAAATCAAACATTGACAGGGATATTATTACTAGGCTATCTAATAGAAAATTGTATGAAAATATTCTCGATAATAGAAAAAAAATATGAGTGTGAAACATTATTTAAATAATCTTATTTTTTACTGCATACATTACTAAACCTACTGAGTTTTTCACATTTGTTTTCTTTAGTAAATTCTTTCTGTAGGTTTCAACTGTACTTTGGCTTATTTTTAATATTGATGCAATTTCTGGCGAACTATGTTCTTGTGAAATTAATTTTAATACTTCCGTTTCTCTATTGGTTAAACTGTTTGCAATTGTACTATCTGGTCTATTGCCTACTTTTACTTCTTTTTTTGTAAAAAGTTTTAGAAGATTATTCTTAATAGTTTCACTGAAATACTGCTCGCCATGGTAAACAGCTTTGATGGCATGAATGATGGACTCTGCTGCACTATCTTTAGAAAGAAAACCACTAGCTCCAAGATTTATCATTTCTTGTACAAGCTTTACATCATCATAACTAGAAAGTATAATAACTTTGATATTGATATCATTTAACTTAAATAATTTTAAAACTTCAATACCGTCGTAATGTGGCATATTAATATCTAAAATTAATATATCGGCAGTATTACTTGATGACCAGTCAATAACTTCTTTACCAGTTAGGGAATATCCTTCTATTTCTATCTCTTTGTCTGTATTAATGACTGCAATAATACCTTCTATTAATATCTTATGATCATCAGCGACATGGACTTGTATTTTTCTTTTCATATTACAACAAAAGTAGGTATGAATTTAATATCTCGCAATCCCTAATTTTAGTTAGGCTCAGGGCATCCCTATTTATAAGGAGTAAATCTGTAATTGTTATACTTTTTTGTAAATGTGCTAAAAAAAAACCAGAGTGTAAACTCTGGTTAATCGCATTAAATATACTAATGTTTAAGGTCTATCGTAATCTATCTACAGATTTTACAAGATCTTCATCCTTCTTAATCGCTTTATTTGCAATCACAGAAAGCAAAATAACAAAAAAAGGTATGAACATTCCAATACCTTTCTCAGAAGAAGCTTCTCCAGGTATGTTTAGAGATAAAAAAATCAATATTCCTAATAAAAAAAGATTGATCAAAATTATAATACGCCCAAGCACAAATTGTAATTTCCTTTTTTTAAATTGAAAAATTGCAATTAGGGCAATTAGTGCTGAAACACAAAGAAGCAAAGGAACAAGCTTGGCAAGAACTGCATCATCTACCAATAAATCGAAAGCATATACTTTTTTTTCTGAAAAATTCCAAAGTTTTAAAAAAAAAGGCAGCGCTGAAGACAGGATGACAATTAGAAATAGATAAATTGTTTGTATTCTTTGTATCATTTTTATAAGCGTTACGCAAAATTATAATTTTATTTATTAAAAAAGAAACATAAACATTTAAAATAATTATATATATTTGCTATAATTGAACTACACTACCAAAATTGTATATAACTATATACATCATTTATAAAAATCGAAAAACCTTAACAAATCTTTTTCAATAAATAAGAATTTTAATTTAACTTAAAAATTTATGTTCGAAATTTCTGAACTAAAAGCAAAAACACTTGCTGACTTGCAGAAAATTGCTAAATCCGTTGGCTTAACCAAAACTAGCCAATTAAAAAAATTAGACCTTGTCTATCAAATTCTAGACATACAAGCTGCATCTCCCTCTAAAGGAGAAACTATTAATGAAAATCCTAAAGCTAGGATAGAAAAACCCAGAAGAAAGAGGCTAATTAAAAAAGTTTCTTCAGAAGAAAATAAAGTTAAAAACACTTCTGTACCAGAAAAAGTTTTAACAGAAAAAAAATCATCAGAATCAAATATTACATCTGAAGAAAATTTGGTTAAGAACAAAAAAAACAACCTTAATACCAATCTGTTAGAAAAATCAACTGTGAATAATAGGAACGAGGATACTAAGAATTTGGTTACTAAAAATCCGGAAAACAAAACTATTGATACTAAGACTGTAGAAACTAAAAGTGTAGAAACTAAAAGTGTGGATAATAAGACTGTGGATATAAAAAACACTTCTGAAGAAAAACCTATTCACAATAAACCTAAAACACCTCACAAAAAACCTAAAGCACCTAATAATAGGGATAGAGATAGGACTCCTAAAAATCAAAACCAACGAAATACAAATAATGGGAATAAATATAAAGACCCTGACTTTGAATTTGATGGAATTATTGAAAGTGAGGGAGTATTAGAAATGATGCCTGATGGATATGGTTTTCTTCGTTCTTCAGATTATAATTATTTATCATCCCCGGATGATATTTATGTTTCTCAATCTCAAATAAAACTATTTGGATTAAAAACTGGAGATACCGTTAGGGGTAATGTGAGACCGCCAAAAGAAGGTGAAAAATACTTTCCTTTAATTAGAGTCTCCAAAATCAATGGCTTAAACCCTAACATCGTCAGAGATCGTGTTTCTTTTGAACATCTAACACCTTTGTTTCCTGAAGAAAAATTTAATTTAGCAGAAAAAGGAAGCTCTTTATCTACAAGAATTATTGACTTGTTTTCTCCAATAGGAAAAGGACAGCGTGGTATGATAGTATCACAACCTAAAACAGGTAAAACAATGCTATTAAAGGATGTAGCAAATGCTATTGCAGCTAACCATCCCGAAGTATATCAGATTGTTTTATTAATTGATGAGCGTCCTGAAGAGGTTACAGACATGCAACGAAGTGTGCGCGGTGAGGTTGTTGCTTCTACCTTTGATGAGCCTGCTGAAAAACATGTTAAAGTTGCAAATATTGTTTTAGAGAAAGCAAAACGTTTGGTAGAATGTGGACATGATGTTGTAATCTTATTAGATTCCATTACTCGTTTAGCTAGAGCCTATAACACTGTTGCTCCAGCATCAGGCAAAATATTATCTGGAGGTATAGATGCGAATGCTCTACATAAACCGAAACGTTTCTTTGGTGCGGCTAGAAATATAGAAAATGGAGGTTCTTTAACAATCATAGCTACTGCTCTTACAGAAACTGGCTCAAAAATGGATGAAGTAATTTTTGAAGAGTTTAAAGGAACTGGAAATATGGAGTTACAATTAGATAGAAATATTTCTAATAGAAGAATTTACCCAGCTATTGATCTTATAAAGTCTAGTACACGAAGAGATGATCTTTTATTAGATTCGAAAAATGTGCAACGAATGTGGGTATTAAGAAAATATTTAGCAGATATGAACCCTATAGAAGCTATGGAGTTTATTAATGAAAAAGTTAAATTCTCAAGAAATAATGAAGAGTTTTTAATTTCCATGAACGGCTAAAAATCATTTATATAACTAAAAAAAAGCCACTACAATGTAGTGGCTTTTTTTTAGTTGTTAATTTAGAAGTATAATTATTGAACACCGTGAAAACCAGCTCTGTTATCTTCTACATCAGATGTTTTCTTTAAAGCTTCAAATATATTTACAATCTTATTTTTTCTGTCTTGAGACAATCGCTGTCTGTAAGTCTCATAATTTGGTAATACTACCGCTTTTTCTTTTTTTGTAACTACAAATGCGAAAACACCCTTATTTCCATCAACTTTATTAAAAAATAGGTTTTCTTTAGCAAAGTACATAGCTCCAATTATCTTAGGTTCAAAGCCAACTCCAGTAATAGAAGGTGATTTTAGTGCAATATTATTCATTTGTTTCAGAGGAACATTATTAGTCGTAGCTATGTCATTTAATGAAGAACCTGTCATATTAGCTTTAATAATTGCAGCTTTTTTATTGTTTAATATCGTTGTTCTAACCCTGTTGATTGCTTTTGATGAACTCATCAATCCTTTATCAGTTTTATTTGTCGATATAGCAACAACATAACCATTGTCTATGTCAAATCTTTGTGTATTACCAACTTTGGTATCACCACCAAAAGCCCATGTAATAATTTGTCTTTGTGTTCCTTGAAGTCCAGGAACTCTATCGTCCATAATTTTCAATCCGATAGCAGGTTTAGCTTGATATGACTTTTCTTTAGCTATATCATAAAAATTATTTTCTTTTAATGAAATATCTAATGCAAATTTTTCAGCATTCTGAAATGCTGTATTTTCAGTATCTTGAGATGCAATAATTTCTCTACCAAAGGTAATCAACTGTACTCCTTTCTGCTTGTTCTTTTGTTCATCAATTCTGATAACATGATATCCGTATTTAGATTTCACAACACCAACTTTTCCAGTTTTATTTTCAAACATAAAAGTTGCTAAATCGATATCAAACCTGGTAGAATTAAATGAATTACTATGGGTGCTCCATCCAATATCTCCTCCTTTGTCTTTACTAGCATCTGTATTAATTATACTAGCAATCTTTGCAAATCTCTTTTTACTCTTTCTTACTAATTTATAGATACTATCTATAGATGCTTTCGCTTGTTGCTCTGTTTTTGTTGTATTTGCTGTAGCGCCTTGAGAGCCTAGATAAGGAATAAAAATACTACTTGCTTTTACAGAGTCTGGTCTAGAAAAAACGTTTGTTATTTTAGATATTTTAAAGTAATTATTATCTTCATATGGCCCAAATGTATTGTTTAGATTACCTTCTAAAACTACCTCTGAAATTGCTTTTGGTAGTTCCTTTTGCATGTAATATAATTCCTGCATTGGGATATCTGAACTATTTTCTTCAAAAAACAAATTATAATCAGTAGAATTCTTTAAGCCTTGAATAACAATTTTCTGAGCTGTGGCTTTATTAACATCATTTCTATCTTCTAAATAAGTTCCAACATCATTTTTGATGTCTTGTTTGTCTTCAATTGTTGGTAAAATATCAAATTTCACATAAGAGATGTCTCTTGATGCTTCTACTTCAAATGCAGATGGGTTCTTTTTTATATGGGCTTCTACATCACTCATTTTTATTGAAACTAAACTGTCTGCTATAGAAGTATAAGGTATAAATACAAAATCTGCACTTACCAAATCATTATCTTCTTTGTACGTGTACTCGCCTTCTTTAAGTGATGCCCCAAGACCTGCTTTAATTAAATTATTATAGGTATCTCTTTTAAGGTTTGTTCCTACTTCATTTATGTAGTTACTCCATGCTTTCCATAGGTTTTGATCTTCGCTTTCCTTGGTGTCTTTTAAAAACTGCATGAAACTATCTCTATCAAACAAACCTACTTCATTTAAGAACTGAGGGTTTCTTTGAACGGATGGAGAGTTTATAATATTGTTTAAAACATCTGTCTCACCAATAGTAACACCTGCTTGCTCTAATTGTTTCGTGTAAATCTTATCTTTTAAAATACTTTCCCAAACTGTTTTAGCAGCTTGCATATCTGAAACACTACTATTATTTCTTGTTTTATAAGTATCTAATGCCTCAGCATATTCTTGCCTAGATATTGTTTCTCCATCTACTTCCCCTACTTCGTTTATTTTAGAGGAGTCAAGAAAATCTGTTATTGTTGACGGATCTAGTACAAATGCAAATAAAGCTAAGCCTATAACAGCTATTAAAGCGATAGAACGATCTCTTATTTTAGATAAAATTGCCATAAAATTAATAATTTAATTTGAATTTGCGAATATACAATTTGAGAAGTAAATAACCAACCAGAACATCTAGTATTTAATGAAAATGGAAAAGAAAAAATCGGTTTAATTATCTTCGTTATTCAGAACTTTTAAGTGAATTTCATCTATTTTAGATGAACTTACACTAATAATTGTAATTTTGTAGTTTAGGATATATAGCACTGCATCTTTTTCAGGAATACTTTCTGTATGATCTATGATAAAACCACCTAAAGTTTCGTAGGCTTCCTCTTTTGGAATACTAAGATTATATTCTTCGTTTAAATAGTCTATTTCTAATCTAGCTGAAAGTTTGAAAACTGTTTCGCTAATCTTTTTATTAGTTAACTCTTGTACATCGTGTTCATCTTCTATTTCTCCAAAGAGCTCTTCTACTATATCTTCAACTGTAATCATTCCAGATGTTCCTCCATATTCATCGACTACGACAGCTATACTTTTTCTCTTTTTCATTAGACTGTTAAGTACATCATTAATCATCATAGATTCTGGAACTATCTCCACTGGTAATAAAATAGATTTTATTGTTTTGGGGTTTTTAAATAATTCAAATGCATTTACATGACCAATAATATCATCCAAGGATGTTTTATAGACTAGTATTTTAGAATATCCACTATTGATAAAAGATTCGCTAAGTTTTAAAACTGATTCATGAATTTCTATTGCTAACATTTCAGTTCTAGGAACCATAATTTCTCTAGCTTTTACCTTTTGGAATTCTAAAGCATTTTGAAAAATTTGTATTTCAGAATCTATTTCATCTTCACTATCATTTCCAATTTCTAGTTGTTCTGTGATGTAATTCCCTAATTCTTCCTTACTAAACGCAGTCTGTTGAGAATCTTTATCTGTTCTAAAAATGAATTTTAGTAATAAATCTGAAATCCCACTTATAAAAAAAGAAAAAAAATAAAGAACAACATAAAAGAAATAAGCTGGGATTGCAAATATTTTAAGCGATTCATTAGCGTACACTCTAAAAATTGCTTTGGGAAGAAATTCTGCTGTGACTAGTATTAAAATTGTTGAGATTACAGTTTGTAATAAAATACTATTAATAGCATAATAGTCTACAATTACTTTTCCCATAAAATAACTATAAATTACCAATGAAATATTGTTACCAACTAACATTGTAGTTATAAATTTTGAAGAATCCTTAGTTAGCCTTGAAAGTATTTTAGGGATATAACCTTTACGTTTCTTTTCTAACTCTATATGAAGTTTATTTGCGGAAACAAATGCTATTTCCAACCCGGAGAAAAAAGCAGATAAAAAAATTGTGATAAGAATGATGATGATATCAATCTTCATTTATAGTTTATTTCTCTTCTCTATTTTTTTTCTAAAGTTTCTTTTAAAGAAGAATATTAATAATATAAAGATAGAAAAACCAAGCATCAATAACGCTTTATTTTGATTGTCTTTCCATTGAATAATTGATTCGACTATGAAAATGGCAGCTATTATCAAATAACCGTATTGTAAAAATTTCCAGATGTTATTCATAAATCATTTTCTTTCGTTAAAACATACCCTTTTGTTTTTTTGGCAACATACTTCTTTAAATTTTCCATGGACTCAAAACCAACACCAATAATTGTATCGTTAGTTTTAGTGAGCACAAAACTTTTTTCAGTAAAAAAATATTTATTTTTTTGATCCCAAAATAATTGTTCTGTCTCTAATCTTGATGCATCTGTGTGATTAATTACTACTACATTTCCTTTCAGTTCTGAAATGGATGTTTTTGAATAAGACAAAGCATAGTCTCCAAGAACAGTAATAGAGTCTTGTCCATTGTTTTCAAAATTTATAATTTTTATTCCTTCAGGAAATTCATTGTAAGGATGTTGTTCTCTATTGCTAAAATCTCTAAGGAGAGAAGTCGATAATTTAGAGGTTACTTTTCCTGAGTCTTTATAAAAATGATGTGCATCTTTTGCCACTGCTATAGGTAGATTTTTTTCTGCTAAAAAATCTCTAACTTTTTTTGAATCATTCGTACAAGAGAAAAGCATTCCCATAATAATCATTAAAAGAATGCTTTTCTTAAATATTTCAATTATTTGATTCATTATTATTTACCGCTGGAGGAAATCTTAACAGATTCATTAATCCAACATTTTACTTTAAAAGGATCTCCTTCTTTAACTCCCTCAGTAAATACAACTTTTTTAGAAGGAAAGTTTGCTTTATAATTTCTAATAAATTTTTTAGCTACAGAACTCATACTTGGATCTACCCTACTTGCTCTTAAAGCTTTATTGTAGGCTGCCACATAAGTCATTCTTTTCTCAAATTCATTTGTTCCACATTTATTAACGGAAGATGCATAAAGACTCGCTATAAAAAGATACGCTCTTCCCATGTTCGGATTTAAAGAAATAGCTTCTCTTGCCAACTGTCTTGCTTTTGATTTCTGTCCTCTTTTTTTTGCTGCTTGCGCAAATTTTAATTTAAAATTTGCCTTTTTGAAAGGGTCTGTCTCCAAATCAAATGCTTTCATTCTCATTTCCTGTGCTCCTGAAACGTCTCCTTTTTTTGCCAATACACCCGCAACAAAAGAATATGCATCTGCAGAAGGAGATGCTTCAGCATAGGCTATTGCTAATTTTTCAAAAAGAGGATCATCAGTACACTCTTTATTAAACATTCTAGAAACTGCTCTCTTCAGCCACTTAGAGTCAGTTTTATGAATCTCAAAATCTCTTTCATACAAAGGAACTAAACGGTCACAAGTAGACAGTACTATAATGATATTATCTAATCCAGATTCTACTTGTCCTAGTGCCTTAGAGTTTATTGTATAAGCCCTTAAATTTTGTTTTTGTCTTTTATCTAATTCTTGACCAGCTTCTACTTTAGCGTTTAGGTCTCTTAATTTCTTCGCATAGTCATCTAACTTTTCTCCAACAGATTCTAATACATCATCATAAGTGTCAAAAACTTTTTGAGGATTGGTATCTTTGTTAGCATCAGTTATTCCCTGGAAATATCTATAAATATTTTTTACTCCCATTCTAGTAGGATCTAAACTGTACGCTAATTCTAATATTTCAAAAACTTCGTCATCTGTAGCTAACTTGTTTTTTACTAGAAAAGTTGCGTAATCGCTGTGAACCTTAGCTGGATCTTTTGTTGGGTAATTTTCTAATCTTTGAGTGTAAATTCTATTAATTAATGTTCTCGTTTCAGATTTATCTGTTGCTTTCTTATACAAAGCTTGAACCATCTTATCTCCTAACTTATAAATATTTATTGATAATTTAGGGCAACTATCCATTAAATACATCCAGTTAGGGTATGCATCATCAAATTTTTTAGATTGATAATCTCCTTTAAAAAGATTGTACTTAATGGTACATTCTTCTGTTGTTGCCTGTGCGTTTATGAGGTGTAACCCTAAAAAAAGAAATAGGGTAGTGGTTAAAATTATTTGTTTCTTCATTTTTTAATAGTATTTATTAATCTATTTTTCTTTTCTTAAACCATACATCATTTAGAGACAAACTGAGTCTAAAATTAACATAGTTCTCTTCTAACAATCCGTTATCTGTAGTACCTTTTTTACCATACTCAAAACCTAGATTTAAATTTGACAATCTATTTCCTAGAGGTAGTCCTAGTCCAAAAGATATGCCAAAATCGTTAATACCTGTAAAAGTATTAGAATTTGAGGTACCATTTATAAGAAGTCCCAATTTTTCGTATTTTAAACCCCCTCTATACGTTACTCTTTGCCAGTAACTAGAGATAGAATTTGCTTTTGGAATAAAAAAACCTCCAGCAGAGATTGTGTTTGATTCTCCATATTGAAAGCTCTCAGCCGTATTGTCTAAGTAACCAGTTGCAACAAGTGCATCTTGATATTTATAATTTACTGATGCATACCATTTGTTTGTTTTTCCTAAACCTATTCCTAGTACTGTTTCAAGTGGCCTTTCTAGATTAGCATTTAATGGTCCAGAAAAAAGTGTGTCTCTTGGAATTTCAAACCCTGGACCACCTATAGAAAGAGAATAGAAACTTTCTTCACCTTCTGATTTTAAGGAGTTTCCTAATTTAAAAGAAGCTCCAACATGTAAATTTAAATCTTTGTTGATAGTTGTTTTGTATTGAGCTCCTAGTTTTATAGAACCACCGCTAACGTTAGAATCTTCTACATTTTTAGTTGCGAGATCAACATCTTCTCTTGCATTAAGCACATAATTTTGAATATTTCCAAATAAAAAGTCTGCTTCTAAACCAACAGAAAAACCTTTAAAAATTTTCATCCCAAAACCTCCATAAATTCTGTTAACATCACCAGCACCAGAAAACTGTGTAATTTCAATCAAATCACCATCATCATTGTTTAGGGAGTTAATTAGAGAATATCCAACAGATGATGTTGGTTGCATTCCAAATACAACTGCCATTTTTTTACTAACTGGAAACGCCAAACTAAAATAACTTAAATTAGTTGAATTAGTTGATTGTTTTGTGCTAGCGTCTTTTATAGTTAAATCATTATTTAGAATACCGAACACATAGGTTGCATATCTTAATTCAGATAATGAGGCAGGGTTTACAAAGTTTAAATATCTATTACTACTGTATGCGGCACCAATACTACCCATACTTATTTGTTCTACAGTTCTTGTTCCAAACTCTTCACCAACTCCGAAATAAGAGTACGGAGAAGAAGTAGATCTTTGAGAAAAAGCTTGAGCTGATATGACAACAGCTAAAAATAATATGATTTTTTTAATCATTATTGATTGTTAAATGTCAATATTTTATTTAATCCGTGTAAGAGAAAATTTTGATTCGCAAAGATGCTATTTTTTAATTGTTTGAACAAGAATTTTGTGTCTCCTCCTGTTAAAACAACTGTTAAATCATGAAAATCAAGCTCATATTGTCTAATTACACCTTCAATTTCATGAATTACGCCATTAATTACACCAGAATGAATTGCTTCTGAAGTTGATGTCCCTACTAGATTATGTACCTCGCTTTTAATTAATTTTGGAAGTTTTGAGGTATAATGGTGTAATGATTGGTATCTAACATCTATCCCTGGAGATATTGCTCCTCCAAGATATTCACTTTTTAAATTTATAAAATCATAAGTAATACAGGTTCCTGCATCGATAATTAATGAATTCTTTTGAGGATATAAAGAGACTGCTGCAGCTGCAAGAGCTATCCTATCGATACCTAAAGTAGTAGGAGTACTATAAAGATTCTTTAAAGGTACTTTTGTAGTAGCATCTAGTAGTATAAAAAAGGGGATTTTTTGAAGTTCTTGAAGGAAATCTTCTCTGGTTTCCTTTACTGAAGATAAGATACAATGTGTTATTTCATGTTTTTCTAAAATATCTTCAAGTTGATTAAAGAAATGTATTTCATCAAAAACATAAGCACCTTTAATGGTATCTAGCTCAAATACAGCTGCTTTAACTTTTGTGTTTCCTATGTCAATAACTAGATTCATTCTTCATTTAAAAGTGAATATCAAAAATACAATAGATTTTTGTAATTTTATTTGGTAGATGTAAAAAACTCGCTTTATATTTGCGTCCGCTAAGAGCAATGGTACCTTAGCTCAGTTGGTAGAGCAAAGGACTGAAAATCC
>TARA_B110000046_G_scaffold11624_1_pt1 | contig 11443 bp, 8 predicted proteins | sample TARA_B110000046 | Tara Oceans TARA_B110000046 (sample SAMEA4397157) | marine metagenome | biome: Polar Biome; feature: [DCM] deep chlorophyll maximum layer (ENVO:01000326); material: water (ENVO:00002006), including particulate matter (ENVO:01000060) such as... | depth 40 m
AAAAAAAAGGAAATACTACTAGGTCAAATTTTCGGTTTACATTAAAGGAACTGAAATCGTCAAGGATTACCTCAACCTCTAATCTGAGTTTTGAAATTCGCTTTGAAGCTAGCGCTGACAACTTTTTAGATTTATCAAGAGCTGTGATTTTAATGGCTTTAAATGCACCGTTTTCAAGAAACCTTAAATCTCCTCCTCCTACCACCAGAATTGATTTAGCCTTGGAGCCTAAAATTGCGTCAGCCTGAATCTTATAAAACGATGGCCCATAAACAAACGTGGCTAATGATGAATAAAAAGAAGCAATTAGGTCGTAGTCGCTCAAAGTCTTGATGATTGTAAACGTATAAAAGTAGTTTTAAATATCAAGTTTTGCACGTCGATTTTAGCGTTTAGTTTGGTTCAATTGAATTACTTTTGCCCACTTTGAAAAGAATAAAATAAATGATCTTTGAGAACACTGCAAAACTTGCTAATGAACTTGATAAAAATGACAAGCTAAATCATTTCCGTCAAGAGTTTTTATTTCCTCAACACAATAGCGAAAACGTGTTGTATTTTACAGGAAATTCACTTGGCTTACAACCAAAGGATTCAATTAATGCTATTAAGCAAGAACTAGATGATTGGGCGAAATACGGCGTTGAAGGACACTTTGAAGCAAAGAATCCTTGGTTTGCTTACCATGAAATGTTTACAGAGCCACTTTCAAAAATAGTAGGAGCTAAACCAAATGAAGTTGTTGCCATGAATGGGCTTACGACAAACTTGCATTTAATGCTGATGAGTTTTTATCAGCCTTCTGGAAATCGAACCAAGATAATTTATGAGGCAAAAGCATTTCCATCAGATCAATATGCACTGGAAACTCATCTAAAGGCCAGAGGGTTAAACCCTGATGAAGTGTTAATTGAAATACATCCGGAAAATGATGGCCATTTAATTAATGACCTATCGATACTTGATAAAATCGAAGAAGTAGGAAATCAATTGGCTTTGGTTATGATCGGTGGTGTAAATTATTATACTGGTCAATTGTTTGATATGAAATCAATTACAGGAAAAGCGCACAAGGTTGGTGCATATGCTGGTTTTGATTTAGCTCATGGAGTAGGAAATGTAGCCTTGGAATTACACAAATGGGATGTGGATTTTGCTGCTTGGTGTTCCTACAAATATTTAAATTCAGGACCTGGGAGTGTTTCGGGAGTTTATATCAACGAAAAGCATGCTTCTAATACCAACTTAACTCGTTTCGGAGGTTGGTGGGGTTACGATAAAAATTCACGATTTCAAATGGAAAAAGGGTTTAAACCTATTCCTACAGCCGAAGGTTGGCAATTGAGTAATGCGCCTGTTTTAGCAATGGCGGTTCACAAGTTGGCGTTAGATTTAGTAATGCAAGCGGGCTTCGAAAATCTAATTGAAAAGAGAGTCCAGCTTACTAATTATTTGGAATTTATCATTGATGATATTTCGAAAACAGAAGATATTAATCTCGAAATTATTACACCTAGAGAACAGAACCGACGTGGTGCACAGCTATCCGTTTATTGCCATGGAAGAGGAAAAGAATTATATGATTTTTTAGCAGAAAACGGTGTTATGGTGGATTGGCGTGAGCCAAATGTAATTAGGATGGCACCAGTGCCGATTTACAATTCATTTGCCGATATATTTAAATTTGGGCAAGTATTGATAAAAGCATTAAAACAGTAAAATGGAGAAAAGCGCAATAATAGTTGGAGCAGGATTAGTAGGTTCTTTGTGGGCCGTATATTTATCAAAAGCAGGATATAACGTAACCATTTACGAACGTCGCGATGACATTAGAAAAGCAGAAATTTCTGCAGGTAAATCAATTAATTTATCCTTATCTGATCGTGGCTGGAAAGCACTTGATCTAGTTGGGGTAGGTGATAATATTAGAGAAATTGCTATTCCTATGACAGGTAGACAAATGCATAATGATGATGGTTCTGATGTTTATCAAGCTTACGGAAAAGAAGGTCAGGCCATATACTCGGTATCGCGCGGTGGCGTTAATGCTCGCCTTATGGATATTGCTGAGAAACAAGGAGGAGCGACCATCAACTACAACCACCGATGTATTGGTGCTGATTTAGAAAATGGCACGGTAAGATTAGTAAACGATAAAACGGGAGAAGAGTTAGAGGATACAGCCGATGTGGTTTTTGCTGCTGACGGAGCGTTTTCCGCTGTTCGATATAATTCTTTTCAAATCAAAGGAAGATTCAATTTTTCACAAAATTATATCGCTGATGGTTATAAAGAGCTGCTTCTGCCTGCCAACGCTGATGGTTCTTACAAACTAGAAAAAGACAAATTACACATTTGGCCTCGTGGGAGGTTTATGCTTATCGCTTTGGCAAATGAAGACGGGTCTTTCACTTGTTCCTTATTTATGCCTTTTGATGGAGAAAATTCCTTTTCTGCTTTAACAACAGATGAAAAGGTGGATACCTTTTTCAAAACCACCTTCACTGATTTTTACCATATGATGCCAAACCTTATCGAAAATTGGCACATGCATCCCTTATCATCTCTTGCGATTGTGAGATGTTATCCTTGGACAATTGGTAAAGTTGCTTTGTTGGGCGATGCAGCACATGCAACAGTGCCATTTTATGGTCAAGGCATGAACTCTGGTTTTGAAGATTGCAGCGTTATGTGGCAATTAATGCTAAAGCACAACGAAAACTGGGGCAAGGTTTTTGCCGAATACCAAGAACAAAGAAAGCCTGATGGCGATGCGGTGCAAGATTTGTCGCTGCATAACTACCATGTCATGCGAGATTACGTATCTGATCCAAAATTTTTATTGCAAAAGAAAATTGAAAAACATTTCAACGAAAAATATCCAGATAAATGGATTCCACTTTACAGCCAAGTAACTTTTTCTGATATTAGATATTCTGATGCATGGAAAACTGGCATGAGGCAAGAAAACATCATGAAGAGATTAATGGAGTTTCCTGATATTGAAAATCAATGGGAAACGAAAGCGGTTGAAAATAAGTGGTTAGCCTTGGTAGATGAAAAAGAGTAAACTTCTAATCCTCTTTTTACTTTCAACTATTGTCGTTTTTGGTCAATACAAACGCAAGCCAAAAGATCCATTTCCAAAAGCTCCTCAGTTTGAACAAAGTGGTTGGATTCTTAGTCCAGGTATGATATATTCCATTGGTAATCCGTTAATTAGTGATGTATATGATGCAGCAAAAAACATCACATCAAGTTTAGCTCAAAAACCAAAAACAGGTTTATATCTTGAAGGAGGCAGGTACAACATACTAAACAAGTTATATTTTTTCAGGTACCTAGATTATGGGCTAGCCTATAAAATGACTAGAGGTATTGAGAACTTCACTAATACGCAAGATACCGGATTAGGTCCTTTTGAAATAGGCTCAGGCGAGAACAGGTTTACCGATCATTCGGTTAATTTATTTTTTAATATGAGTAATATTATACTCCTGTCGGATAAACTTTTTCTTCAAAATAGTATTGGTTTATTGGGCGAATTTTTCGCTGTATCTAAAAGGATAGATACCAATCCGTACACCAGAGGTTGGGTGCCTAATAGCATTAGATCAGAGGTAACTTATAAATTTGGAGTTGGTTTTAAGCCAAACCCAAGAATGTTAATTATCCCATCGATTCAAGCGTCAATCCTGAATTTAACACCGTGGCAAGGGTTGTCATTTATGTTGCCCTATTTCTCATCCGAATTTAAGCCAATCGTTCTTTCCGTTCGGGTTCTGTTTCTCAGTAAAACAAAATCGAAATACTGCCCGCCGGTTGACGCAATTGGAATACCAGAAGCAATAGAAAAACAGCAACGATAACGCTTAAACATTTAACAAGCCGTTTATAAAGTTTCAGATTAATTTAATTCAAAAAGAATTACAGAATCTGTACATTTACACCACTTCGATATCAATGTTCAAACGATTATTCATAATAGCTTCTCTGCTGATTTGTACTCAGCTTGATGTTTTTTCTCAGTTCTATAATGGGATGAATCAAACATTTGGGAAAAATAGAGTGCAGTTCAATGAATTTTTTTGGACCTATTACCGCTTCTCCGATTACGAATACCATTTCTATCCTGAAGCAAAGATTGCTGCAGATTACGCAGCTAAAATAACCCCCAAAATCGTTCGTGAACTTGAGATGGTATTAGACTATTCTTTGGATGATAAGATTTATTTCATTGTTTACAATAAAATTGATCATTTCAGGCAAAGCAATGTAGGTATCAATGATGATAAACTTGGCATGAGTGGAGTAAGCCAAGTTTCGAGCAAAAAGATTTTTCTCTATTTCGATGGCGATTACGAATCATTTGAAAGTCAAATAAAAAAAGGGCTAGCCACCATCATGATAAACCGAATGATGTTCGGCGAAAACTGGAAAGAAGTACTCAAAAATTCTGCGTTACTTAGTATTCCTGATTGGTATACCAATGGCTTGGTGTCGTATTCATCTAAGCCTTGGGATGTAGAACTGGATGGTTACCTCAGGGATGGCGTGGTTTCAGGTAAATTTGAAAAGTTTAACAGACTGACAAAATATGACGCTGAAGTGGCCGGGCATAGCTTATGGAATTACATATCTGAAGTGTATGGGCCATCGGTAATTCCGAATGTTTTATACATGGCAAGGGTCAGTAAAAACATTGAAAGCGGATTTTTATATGTGCTTGGAGTTTCGCTTTATGAGCTGATTGATGAAAGCTTGCTTTATTATAAAATAAGGTACGAAACGGAAGATGATTTATCAACATGGCCACTTGAAGAACCGGAGCAAATAAAATCGAGAAAAAATAGAGTCTACTCTCAGTTTAATGTAAATAGTGATGGCACAAAGGGCGCGTTTGTTACCAATAAAATGGGAAAAGCAAAAGCTTACGTGTTGGATACTGAGAAAGGAAAAATAAAAAAAGTTTACAAAAAAGGATACAAGCTTGATCGGATAAACGATTTAAAAAACCCTGTTTTGTGCTGGCACCCTGATGGAGATAAACTTGTAATATTAAGAGAGCATAGAGGCAAAAATTATTTAGGTATTTATGAATTAGAATCTAAAAAAACTAGATGGAGAGAGGTATTTAAAGTTGATAAAATATACGATGCGAATTTTTCAGAAGATGGGGCATATCTTGTTCTGCAAGCAACGCAGAAAAGTCAATCTGATTTATACGTTTTAAAAATGTCGAGCAATGTTATTGAACAAATAACCAACGATGTTTATGATGAGAAAAACCCTCGATTTATTGAATATGGTAATAAAATTATTTTCAGTTCAAATCGAAATTCAGATACTTTAACAACAGAAAGAGCGAAAGCAACGTACAACAAGAGCGTTTCAAGTTGGGATGTATATGTTTATGATTTTGCTCAAAAATCAAAACAATTAAGACGTTTAACAAATACGCCAGATGAAAATGAATTTGATCCATTTCAGAAGCCAGGCAAGGAATACGTCTGGAGGAGTAACAACAACGGAGTATACAATAGGTATGTGGCTCATGTAGATAGTTTTATAGCATCGGTTGATACAACGATTCATTATGGGTACACGACTAAATCGAATCCAATAACTAATTACAAGCGGAATATTATTGATCAAGATGCCAACACAGGTTCTCTTTATTACACTCAAATGTTATTGCAAAATGGTAGATACAGAATGTACAAGATTGAGAACTTGAACGAATACCCAACAGTTGATCAGCAAATAAAACTCACGAAATATCAAGAAAATAAAATTGCACAAGAGATATTTGATGAAAATTTAGTGAACGAAACCAATTTGGTAAAAGAGAGCCAAATTGTTTATACAAGAGTAAAAGTGTTTGATGAACAGAAAGAAGAATCATACATAGATATTGACGATTATAAATTTAACAACGAATTAGATTCAACAAAAACGGATGAAAAAGAAAAACCAACCAAAAAAAGGTTTGTTACTCTGTTAACAGACAAAGATGCCGAAGAAGAGTTTGAAGAGGTGAAGCTTCCTCAACAACGAAACTACAATCTAAATTTTACTGCGTCAGAGTTAAGGTCAAGTGTTGATTTCGAGTTTGCTAACCAATTGTATCAACCCTTTAATGGAGGCCCTTGGTCAAAACCAGGTATGGGAGTGGTTACAAAGGTTGAACTCTACGATATTTTTGAAGATTATAAAATTGAAGGAGGCATGAGGTATTCTTTAAGTCAAGGTACCACAGAGTTTTTTGCAAGCATCGAAAATAGAATTCATCGTGTCGATAAAAAGTATTCGTTACAGCGTCAATCTATTGAGAATGTCTCAGGGTTCAATGCAACAAAAGTATTTATACATCAGGCCAAAGCTGCTTTTAAGTTTCCATTTAATGAGGTACTGAGTATTACACCAACTTTAAATATTAGAAACGATAGAACAATAGTTTTAAGCACTGACCGCAGATCGCTGCAGCAACCTGATAAATTTATAAATTGGGCTGGGGTAAAGCTTGAACTGACTTTTGATAACGTCACCGAAAAAGGAGTGAATTTGTATAATGGAGCTCGTTGGAAAATGTTTTTTGAGCGTTATCAAGAAATCGGGAAAGTTGAAACCGATATTAATATGGTGGGGTTAGATTTTAGAAATTGTCAGAAAATTCATCGAGATATAATTTGGGCTTTCAGAGTTGCAGGAAGTTCGTCGTTCGGAAACCGGAAATTGGTTTATTACCTAGGTGGCGTTGATAACTGGGCAACCATAGGTTCAGCAACTGATGAAAATGGCGATGATAAAAAATTCGATTTCGACCAAAATATTGCTCAAAATCAAAACTATTCTTTTCAGGCTTTGGCAACTAACATGAGAGGATTCAAGCAAAACTCGCGTAACGGTAATACGTTTGCTGCAATTAACAACGAAATAAGAATACCAATAATTAAATATTTTTCTAAAAAGCCTATAAAGAGTGAATTTTGGGGTAATTTACAAGTTGTTGGTTTTGGTGACATCGGCACAGCTTGGACCGGAAACAATCCTTTTTCTGACGAGAATGCATTTAATACGGTTACTACTGTTGACGGACCGTTAACCATTAGATTAGAGAACAAGAAGAATCCAATAATTGGCTCGTATGGTTTTGGCTTTAGAACCAAAATTTGGGGTTATTTCGGTCGATTTGATTATGCTTATGGGGTGGAAGATGGTCAAGTTCTGGAACCTAGAGTTCACCTTTCACTTGGATTAGACTTTTAATGCGTATGACTGAAATTATAATATTGATTGTTATTGGAATTCTTTCTGGAGTTTTAAGCGGAATGTTTGGTGTTGGTGGAGGTGTATTGATAGTTCCAGCTCTTGTGTTTTTTATGGGGATGACCCAACATGAAGCACAAGGAACGTCGCTTGGTTTAATGTTATTACCTATTGGAGTTCTGGCCGCTTATAATTATCACCAAGCAGGTAATTTGAATATTAAATACGGGTTAATTATTGCCGGTGCTTTTGTGGTAGGCGGTTATTTTGGTTCTAAACTATCATTAACTATTGATCAATCAGTCTTGAAAAGAGTATTCGGAATTTTGATGTTATTAGTCGCTATTAAACTAATCTTTTTCCCTAAATAAACTAGCTTGCTTATATTTTTAAGTTGTTTTGTACGCAAGTAAATTATATGAGAAAAGCCACTTTTTTATTCATTTCCTTGATCACCTTGGCTGGTTGTATTCAATATCAGGATGAAGGCAAATTACCGATATTAGGTCCTCGTGAAGCCGAACATAAAACAATTGATGGGAAAGACTTAATTGATACAGTTTATCATACCATTGATAACTTTCAATTTGTAAACCAAGATTCAGCGATTGTTAATAACGAAACTTTTAAAGGTAAATATTACGTGGCTGATTTCTTTTTTACTTCATGCCCAACAATTTGCCCAATAATGAGTGCAAATATGTTGACGTTGTATGATAATTTTAAAGGAGAGCCAAATCTTAATTTTTTATCACATACCATTGATACAAGGCACGATTCTGTGAAAGTATTGAAACGGTACTCAACCAAACTTGGCGTTTCCTCTGACCGATGGCATTTTGTAACCGGGCCTAAAGATGATATTTATGGAATAGCTAAATCGTATTTGGTGTCTGCTAAAGAAGATAAAAATTCGCCTGGTGGCTACATCCATAGTGGCGCACTAATTTTAGTTGATGGTCAAGGAAGAATCAGAGCCTATTATGATGGGACGAAAGAAGAAGATATTGTTAAAATGAAACGGGCGATAAAAGCTATTTTAAGTCAATGATGAAAATTACAAGCACTTTTATTTTAGTAATTATAGTTGTTGTTACAGGGTGCAATTCAACGGCCAAACCCGGTAAGGATTTATACGTAAAACATTGCCAAAATTGCCATGGTTATTCAGGTGAAGGCCTTAAAGGTTTAATACCGCCATTAACCGATTCAAAATTTATTGCTGAACATCAGAAACAAATACCTTGTTGGCTGCGTAATGGGATAAGCGAAGAATTAACCGTAGCGGGCAAGAAATATACCGATCCTATGCCAGCAATGCCACACTTGACAAACGTTGAAATATCTAATTTAATGAATTTTGTTAATACTAGCTTTGGTAATAATCTAGAAAAGCTAACCATCAAGGAAATAGATAAAATGCTTGAAGATTGTAATTAGAGACACTAATTTATTTTGATTCCGTTTACATTTTCCCATAAATATTATTTAGCTGCGTGATGTTTTTTTAAATAATTAAACCCTTTTACAACGAATCCTGAGACAACAATATTTTAAGATCCAAACACCTTTTTTAATAAATCACTCACACGTGCAGCAGGGTTCTCACGAATTTCTTTTTCTTGTTTTTCGATTTGAACAAATAAACCATCAATGGCCATGTTCGTTAAATATTCTTCCAAATTCGCATTAATTTTTTCAACCCCTGGTATTCTATTATAACTCGTAAATACGGTGTTCCAATGTTTAGTGGCGCCCACTTTGTCTAAAGATATTTTGATAGCGGGTTTAAACTTTTCAAACAAAGACGAGCGCGTCGCGCTTTTTAAGAAGGTGGTTGCTGCATTATTTTCGCCTTTTAAAATGCCCATGGCGTCCGTTAAACTCATGTCTTTAATTGCATTTACAAAAATATCTTTTGCATTACTTGCGGCATCCTCTGCAGCTCGGTTAATAGATTCGATTGCATCATCTACCTTTTTACCTTGCCTTAATTTGCGCAATTTATCTTCTATTTTTTTAGCCTCTTCTGGAAACGGTATTTTTATCGATAAGTCTTTAAAATAACCATCCGGTTTAGAAAGTTGGGCCACTCCAGTTTCAACACCTTTTGTTAGGGCCTCTTTTAAACCTGAGGCTACTTGGTCTTCTGTTAAACTAGATGATCCGACCGAAACAGTTTCTTTAACTTTATTCTTAATGTCTTTTAAAATTTATGTTTTTGCACTCGCGACAAATAGAAATAATCCTAATGCCACTAGTGTTATTTTTTTCATGTATTCATTTTTTTACCCTGTAAGACACAAACATAGGGTAGAAATGTTAAAAAAATAACGAAACATTAGCTTTAAAATATTGTTCTCTTATTTTTGTTTAAAATTTAACTATGTCATCTAATAATAATCATCAAGAAGAAAATTACGACGCAGGAGCAAAAGAGTTTGCAATCGTTTACACTATTTTGAGTCTGGCATTTATTGCGGTAATGTTACTTTTAATATTTTAGTAACATACTTAAGCCCAATTAAGTATAAATTCAAACCTGCATATACCTGCGGGTTTTTTTATTTATACCTACATTCGAAAAATAAAATTACACCATGAGAAAATTAATTGCTTTTGCCATTGTAGGATTGAGTTTTATTAGCCTTGTAAATGCGCAGGATACAACACTTGTTCAGTGTTTGACTTTTGATGATGTTACCAAAAGAAGAGACACTTATCTTTTTCCTCCAAAATCAGAAGAGTATCGAAAAATTTTAATGAAATACACATTAAAATGCGATAAACAAACAACGGCAGATAATTACCAATGTGGGGAATGGGATTACCTAACTTATACCTACCTGTATAACCATGATGGCGAAATGGACTCAACGTATAAATCAGGTAATCTATATCTGTTAGGGTCAACAAATCCTGCGTCTATTCCTTTAATTCAGACTCCAATATATCAATTCCAATCAGGACACCTGGTTAATAGGTCAATTGACTCAATTCAATCTGCAAAAACTAGTCAGGTTGGAAACGGTACAATGAGTATAAACGATGTTTTTAACTTACAGAGTAAGACTTCTAGAGCACAGTATTTATGGAAAGGCTCTGAACTTATGGCAAATGGAGTTGATAGTGGCGCTATTGAAGGAATACAACTCTATTTTTCGCAAGTAGGAGGTACTATTAAAGATTTAAAAATAAAATTAGCGCATACTTCTAAAGACAGTTTGCTAGGATTTGAAGCAAATTTGAACGAGCATTATCATTTTTCACCTTCAAGTATTAATTCGGGTTGGGGTGAGTTTGTTTTTTTAACTCCATTTTATTGGGATGGCTCAAGTAATATAGTGGTTGAATTTAGCTATACTTTATCGGCCGCAGGCCAACCAGCAGTGGTAAGAGGTTCCGCTTCTGGTTTTAAATCTTCTATAACCTCATCGGGTAAAGATTATGCAATTGAATTAGATAAAAACGGAAGCTATCTTAATTTAGGAAGCTACCCAACCTTACAAGGAGCGGCCAATAGATCAATTGAAATTTGGTCGAAAGTTGAAAGCTTTAATAATGCAGGTTTGTTTGAAGTAGGAACCTATGGCTCAATAGGAAAAGATTTTAGTTTAAGAACATCAACAACAGATAATCAATTTAGGATACAGCATTGGGGAACCCCCGATTATGATGCTACCGTAAGCAATGCTAAAGATAAATGGAACCACTACGCTGTGGTTTATAACGGAACACATTCGCGTTTCTACTATAACGGAAAATTCGCAAAACAGGAAGCATCTAGTTTGAATACCGGTCTTCAGGATTTCTGGGTTGGCCGTTGGGGCGGAAGTTACCTTGATGGAAAAGTATCTGATTTTAGAGTCTGGGATGTTGCTTTAACAGATCAAGAAATTGCTGCTAATTTTAATCAGCCAATAGGATCATCAAATGCATTGTATGCCAATTTATTGGCTGACTACCGCTTTGATGAAGGTTTAGGTGTTGAGCTCGGAAACACTAAAGATGCTTTAGATCCCGGGGCTTTTGTTGGGTCTCCTGCTTGGTACAGGCTTAAAGGAGACGAAAGCTATTTTGAGCCAACGGTTTCGTTAAACCGACCAAACATTAAGTTTGTTCAAGGACAGATAGCTTCTCACCTTGATTCTACCATGGTAGTTGATTCAGTTGC
>TARA_B110000046_G_scaffold34234_1_pt1 | contig 11415 bp, 8 predicted proteins | sample TARA_B110000046 | Tara Oceans TARA_B110000046 (sample SAMEA4397157) | marine metagenome | biome: Polar Biome; feature: [DCM] deep chlorophyll maximum layer (ENVO:01000326); material: water (ENVO:00002006), including particulate matter (ENVO:01000060) such as... | depth 40 m
TGAAGTCACGAAAAGTTATAGAGCTGGTATGGTCAGGTCCTCTATTTATCAAATAAGTAATGCAGTCATCTAAATCATGTATCTTTCGGTTACTGAAAAGGAATCCACACATTTTGTTTGTTTTATTAAATCAGAGAAATTAGATTTATATCATTCGATGCTTTAATTTGGCTTCTTAGTTTTTCAGAAGGAGTTACTGAGAGCAATTTAACCTTTTGTATCCACTCATCGAGTACGTAAACATCTTTACACACCCATTCCTTGGGGTACCTTTCACTCTGACCTACATTCTTAGAAACAAGTACATTACATCCCATGTGTATGGCTTCACTGATTATATTAGGGTTGGCATCAAAAAAAGAAGTACACAATACCACTTTTGTTCTATTCATACAAGCGATTACATCATCCTGCGGAGAACGGTTATATACTTTAGTATTGGGTATTTGCTCAAAATCATCTGCGTTTTCGCCAAAAACAACTTTTCTTAGATGAATAAAGTCTGGATGTGACATTATTTGTTGTGCCAAAGGTGCATTTTTGATTTTGCGATTCATATTAGAAGATGCAAATAGAATATCGATATCTCTTTCATCCCAGCTCAAAGCTCTTTCTCCACCTTTCTTAATTTCGATGATACTTGAAGTATTTATTGGGTCAATTATTTTACTCCGGAACTCCGGGTAGATTTTTTTGATCAACTTTTTTGATTGTTTGCTGTTAGGTATTATATTGGAACAAAGGGCAAGAGTTTTTATTTCAGTCCAATTTTGAGCAACAGGTAAATTTGATTTGAGAAAACGTCTGGCTGATATATTATGACCCTCGTTCACTAACTTGTCTAAATGCCAACATCCTGATACTAAATAGTTTATCTCACTATTTGGAAATAAAAGTTTAGAATAATAGGGTGCTGCGTTATTTTTAGCAAAAATGATAGGCTGTTTTTTATTTTTAGAAAAAAAAGAATGAATATCTCGGACCTGATTTTGAATATCTCTTTTAAAGAAATTGTTTTTAGTGATATAAGGTAAGTTCCAAATACCACCAATATTATCCGGATCAAGTATATCTACAATATAATTTTCTTGGGTAAAAAAAATGCCGACGGCTTTAAATCCGTTGTTTCGGAAATAGCTAACGAGTTTATATGCATTGGTGGCTGCACCGCCATTGTGCGGGTGTTGCGTGCTGCTTATGATAATTGGGTAAGATCTTGGATTTCCTCCTTTCTTACGGATTACTTTTTTGAATTCCTGAAAGATGCTATCCATAGGATTTTTTAAGATCGGTTTTGAATCTTTCTGTTTTATATTGATCTTTGAATCTCCTCCTTTCTCAAGGTTCATTTTTTTTAATTGATAAAGGAGGTTTGTCAGTTGCTTATTTTGATTGTAGATGTTTTCTTTCGCAAGAGTTTCTAATTTTAGAATCAGAAGTTTTTCCTTACTTCTTTGAATTTGTAAATAGACAATTATAGCTACTAAGAGCATAGTCAAGATCCCTATCCCTATAAAAACAGAGTATATGAAATAACCCAAGATAGAAAAGAATATCACAATGAAAATTAATCCATAAACTAGAAAGAAGTCGTATTTAGTCAGATTTAAATTCATTTAATGATTTTTAATATTTTGTCGAAGGAAAAAATAAAGATAAGCAGAGTTAAAAGTACTATTTTAATCACGGTTATATAAAAATTGACGAATGACATTTATTAGGCAAAATGGACAAAATTCCAATCTTTAACCTTACCAACCTAATTAAAGACTCCGCATTTAATTGACCAAGCAATCAGTTTCCCTCCCACCCCTTAAAACAGACTTTATTGATGTCGATCGAAACTTATACACTTCCTAAATGGAACTTCAACTTAAAAAACACCAGTATTTTGTCCGACTATTTAGGGAGGCTGTAACAGCAATATCTTATATTTATGATGTATTAGTTTTCTACTAAATTACGTTTAGTAATAATACCTGTTATTAGATACCCTGAAATAGCAAAGAATATATCAACGCCTACAAATCCTCCTGGAATCAACTCTTCATTGATATGGAAAATTAAAATCGACAATACAGCGACAGCTCTTAACCCATCAATATCAAATCTAAATGAAATATGTTTCATTAAATGAATATCATTTTTAGATTAATTAGAATACTGACTAATTGTCGATACATAGTCTTGAACTACACCTTTCCATGATCTATTGGTTGTAACCCATACTTTACCATTCTTTCCGAGTGTCTTTCTTAGTTCTTTGTCATTGATAAGTGTAGATAGCTTGGAGATCAAATCGGAAATTTCTCCTTTATTGAATATTAAGCCTGTTTCGTTATCAATTATCATTTCTTTTTGAGCTGCCACACTTGATACCAATACCGCTTTTTCCATAGCCAGCGCCTCAAGAGGTTTTAATGGGGAAACCATCTCACAAACTTCTACAGGTTTCCGAGGGAATGGAGCAATATCAATTAATGAATAATACTTTGGGACTTCTTCATGTAACACTCTTCCAGTAAAAATAACTTTATTATTTAGATCCAATTCTAAAACTAATTGTTTCAATTCGGGCATTACTTTTCCATCCCCAATTAATAATAATTTAAAATTATTATGACCAATATTAATAAGCTCTGCACAAGCCCTTATGAGATCATCCAAACCTTCATAAGCCACAAAAGATCCAATATAACCAATGATTACCTCATTATTCTCAATTTTCAATTCATTCATAAATCCGACATCCTTATTTACTAATGTAGGTAAAGTAGAAGAATCGATTGCATTTGGCAATAAATGAATCTTATTGACATCCACACCACGATTGACAAGTTCTTCCTTCAAACCCATAGTTAATGTGAAAATATGATCTGCTGCTTGACAAGCTAAAGTTTCAAGTCTTTTAATAGCTTTAAACTCAGAAGAAGTCTTGAAATCCGCATTTTTAGAAGCCGAGGTGATTTCCCATAGCCCTCTAACCTCATAAATAAATGGAATTCCTAATTTCTTACTAGCCAAAGCAGCTGCTAGTCCATTCCTGAAATCTGAAGCAGCATGTATTGCACAGGGTTTATGTATTAATGCAAATTCAATTATCGCATCAGAATAAGCCCTAATATAATCGTCAAGATTTAAATTGTTCCATTTATAATTATCAAACTTTAACATATTGTATTCTACATTCTTCACATCATGCGTTTGCTTTGCCTTCCAATCTTCGCCCCATAAATCCTTAGCCTTCTTGCTTGTTTTATTTAAGTCATATGGATAACCTAAACGAGAAACAGGTAACATTTTTAGACCAGAATCTATTAGTGTAGAGAGAAGATATTGCGTTCTTGTGGCATAACCTGCAGAATTTATAGGCAATGACATATGACACAAGTAAACAATTGCATTGTTTGGCTCATATTTATGTTCATGTTTCACATTTAAAGAAAATCCTTCTTTAGCCAGTTTTTCAAAAACTAATTCTTTCGATAGATTAGTGATCTTAGTGATTTTGTATTTGGTGTTTTTCTCTTCAATTTTCTGAAACTTTAGACTTTCTGATTGGATCGATTTTGAAGGAGTTGAATTCAAGATCAATTTCTTAAATAAGACAATAGGCTGTACTAATGCATTACCCAGCCTATAAGATATACTATTTCTAGTCAATTCTAGCTGCTTAGCATATCTACTTTTTTCTTTTTCAGCAGATAGAGAGTATTCTCTAAAGCTAGATTTAAATGATTCTAATTCAATGTTCAATGATTCCATTTTAGAATTCAATGATCCTTTTTCAATGTTCAATGATTCTATTTCATTTGATTGATTCTCAAGTTGATCAATATAGGAAATCTTCTCTATTCTGAAATCATCTAAAGAATCAAACAACTCCGTCTCTTTCTCTTTTAAATTAGTTTCTGCTTGCCTTCTAAGTAATTCAGATTTCCTGAGTTTTTTACCAAATAAATTTTGTAATTCCTTCTTTGATATATTCATAATGTTTGCCTAAAAATCTTAATTATAAGATCTTTTAATTTCATATATATTAAGTATAATGATTTGGTAAGTTTAGAAGGTAAATTGATATTAACGCTTTTGACCACTTAAGAGACATCCCAATGTAGACTTACTAAAACTTAGACAGTTTATAATTCAAATATACTGTTTATATTAACACCACAGCCCTCTTTTGAGGGCTGGCGCCGATCGGCGAATTCTATGGGACTCCAACTAACAAATTCATACTGCTCATACTAGCGAAATACAAAATCGATGAAATATAAAATTATTGCTACCAACCAAGGTAAAGTTGAAATTTTTCTAATACATTACATTTTGACTTTAATCATCTAATATTGAGGCCTTAAACTTTATCTTAAATCCAATGACATCTCTTCGATTTTTACTTAATAAATATGTAGAGCTTGTCTATCAAAATGCTATTGCTGGACAAGCATTGGCCATACTAATAATAAAATGCTCTAGGCTGATTAGTAGAATTCCTTACGGTTTGTACTGCTTTAGAATAGGAGAAATCTCTAAATCACTCCAAACCCTCAAAAAGGTAAATCTCAATGTGAATAATGTATATATATATATAGCACGATCAGAGGAAATCCTTAAAAAATTAAATGATTCTAGTAAAATACACCTTAGCAAAGAATCCAATTATGAAAAATCAGAATTTAACCATAGTATCATTTTTGCTTGTCACAGCAATGGTTATTTTCATCCCAATGGCTATGCCTATCGAACTAAAGAAATAGCTGCGGCCCTATCCAATAGCCAAATAGAAATACATGCGATGACACGGCTTGGATATCCCTGGGACATACCAGAATATATGCAGGTCGAAAAAGTAAACTCTACAAAGTTTAGAGATTTAGAATTTAAACATTTTGAAGATAAAGAAAGGTCCATTGCTGGACCAGATAGTATCTATATACAACGGTATGCTGATATAATAGTCGCAGAGGTGCAAAAGAGTAATTCTACTATCATTCATGCCCACTCCAACTATATAAACGGACATGCCGCAGCACAAGCGGGAAATCGCCTAGGCATTCCCAGTGTCTTTGAAATGAGAGGCCTGTGGCATCTATCCAGAGCTGTAAAAGAGCCCATATTTGAAGGAACGGAGCATTATCAGTACCTTGAAAAAATGGAGATTGAAGCCGCTATGCTTTGCGACCATGTCGTCACACTCAATCAAAGTTTGAAAAGTTGGCTCATCTCCAAGGGAGTCGACGAAAGTAAAATCAGCGTTGTACCCAACAGCGTACATCTGAGAAATGAGGACACCCTCCAAAACAAAACCAAAGATGTATATACATTTGGTTTTGCAGGAAGCATCACCGCTTATGAAGGGCTTGATGATCTAGTAGAAGCCATTAGATTATTGAAGAATAAAGGGGTTCCTATACAGCTTAGAGTTGCTGGTTCTGGCTCTTATTTTTCTACTCTAAAGAAATTAGTGACAGACTACAAATTAGAAAAACAGATTAAGCTACTGGGAAGAATACCTAACTCTGCCATTGAAGAGTTTTATAAAACTGTAGATGCCATTGTGATACCTAGAAAGGATTATGAGGTGACCCGACTCGTTACCCCTTTAAAATTGGTGGAAGCCATGAATTATGGAAAGCCAGTTGTTTGTAGTGATTTATCAGCTTTAAAAGAGGTAGTAAGCGATGGTGTAGATGGAATATTGTTTCAATCTGGTTCTGCAGAGGACTTAGTGCTTAAATTACAAGATCTTATAAATAGACCGGATAAGGGACTTTCGCTAGCTCGTGCGGCTCATGAAAAAATTGCAAATGATTTTAATTGGGAAAAATCAGCAATGGGCTATTTAAAGATTTACAATGGGTTTTATAATTCAGATAGCAATTAAGAGATGCAGAAAAATAAAAAAATAATAATGGCTTGCACCCATCATTTAAACTCGGCTTATAAAGTGGGGAGCCATCATATATATTCTTTTTTGAAAAAAAATAATTTTGATGTATTATACATTTCTGCACCATTAACACCATTTCATCTCCTGCGATCGTCTAATCCAGATATTAAAGTGAGATGGGGATTAAAAGGAAGATCTAATCTTGAGTTAGTTCCTTTTTCTCTAGTGGCTCCAGATGCAACCTTCCCCCTAAATTCAAAGTTGGTGCTCGACCATTGGCTAAAAACCAATTTTGGGTCTCTGAAGCAAACTTTAAAACAGTTAGATTTCATAGATGTCGATGCCATCTATGTGGACAACATCTTTTATCATGGATTATTAGATCTCATTAGGCCTCAGAAAATATTATTTAGGGTCATGGATTTTCACCCTGGATTTCCTGGATGGGAAGGAAAGGTAGAAGGAATAGCTTCAAAAATTGCTCGAAAAGCAGATGTTACTTTTTATACCGCAACTGGTTTATTGCCCTATATAGAGGGTCTTGGTGCAAAAAAAGCTGAATATTTGCCCAATGGTATCGATCTAAGTTTATTTAATATCATGGAACAAGACAAAGTAACCCTTAAGATACCATTCTCCGATTCAAAGTCTCCAAAAGTAGTTTACGTCGGTTCATTAGATAAATGGATGGATTGGAGTCTCATCGAAAGGATGGCTAAAGTGTTGCCCAACTTTATATTTGATTTCTATGGGCCCATTACCAATGTACATATTCCGGATCAAGTTAAAGGATTAAATAACTTAACATTTAAAGGAGTTATAAAACACAGTGAACTTCCAACCTTATTTAGAGCTTATGATATTGGAATTATTCCATTTGATACGATTAACTATAAGGCTCTCGTAGAAAATATAAATCCTCTTAAATTATATGAGTACATGGCTGCCGGTTTACCAGTAGTCTCAATGCATTGGCCTGAAATAGAAAATATTCATTCGAAGATTCATTTAGCAGAATCTGCTGAGCAGTTCATCCACCAACTAAAGTCTGTAGCAGACAATTTGAATAATAATAAAGAGAAAAAATCTTACGTTCCAGCTTCTAAGGAATGGAATTTTATACTCCAAAAATTATTGAATGAACTTACAGATTGAGCATTTCTTTTATGCCGATTATAATTAATAAGATTTCTCCACCACCGTCAAAATTAGAATGAGCCCTTTGGGTTAATAAACACTAGACAAATTTGCTGCTATCAGCTATAAAAGTGATGTGTAATATTCGTCAATGTTGATAGAAATTTTATTCTTTAATGTCACTATAATGCCTCTGACCCAATTTCATTGCATCTTTGATCTACAGCAAATATTAATCTAAACTAAATTAATCCCTAATCAATCTCAACCGGACCATACAGACCCAAACACTTCTCAAAAGCTTGAGCCGTGCGGGTATTGCTCATAATATCTTTTACAGTATCATTCGGCTTTACTTTCTCTTGTATGGTATAAAGAAATGCATTGAGTATATCCATGTACTCTTTTTTATTATCATGATCTAGAGAAGTTGGCGTAAGTTGACCATTTGATATTTCGGCGTATTCATAAGTTTCGATAGGCGCCCTGAAGTATATTTCTAAATCACTACCAATGATCTTTATACTACTACCGTGGGGCTGATGTGATTGTCTATTGGCAGTGAATGTACATGATTGTCCTTTTTCTAGAGAAGCAGTAAAATGCGCATAAGTCATATTTATTCCTTCGCCTACCCTATTACTATTTACTGATATTATCTCTTGACCAGTGATCCATCTTACTAAATCTATTTGGCTCAGTAGCATATCCCTAACGATACCTGAATCAGTTTTTAAGATTTTATTATCTCTAAATTGATTGACGTAAACTTCTACCGCGATAAGATGACCTATAGCTCCGCTTTGGATTTTCTCTTTTATCTTTATGTACTTAGAGTCGTAGCGGTGTGACAATGCTCCCATAGCTATCTGACTAGGATAATGCTCTACCGCATCTACAATCTTGATTGCATTAAATATATCTAATGCGGCTGGCAATTCGTAAAGAGTATGGTACCCAGCTTTGAGGCTATCGATGATCTGCTCCGTATGTTCTTCCCCAGGACCAGCTATGATTACTGCATCGATCTCATGTAGATCCATCATTTGTTTATGATGGGTAAATATATGTTTGATCCCAAGATTGCGAATGGCGTAGTCACGACCGGTATCATATGATGTACTTAGAGCGACCAATTCAATATTCTTAGCATATCTAGTCAAAAGATCTGCTAACAGTAGCGTATTCTTTCCCCAGCCTATGATTCCTGCCTTTACTTTTTCGTGTCTGATTATCATTAAAGATGACGTTCTGCATGGTAACTTGATCTTACTAAGGGTCCACTCTCCACATATTCAAACCCCTTTTCTAGGCCTACAGCTTTGTACTCGGCAAACTTATCAGGATGTACGAATGAATCCACTGCAAGGTGCATCTTCGTTGGTTGTAGATATTGACCGATAGTCACTACATCTACTTTAGCTTTGATGAGGTCATCCATAATCTTATACACTTGCTCATCAGTCTCTCCTAGCCCAACCATAAAACCTGTCTTTGTTCGATGCCCTGCCTCTTTGATAAGCTGGAGCTGCTCTAAGCTGCGATGATATTTACCTTGAGGTCTCACTTTACGATATAACTCCTCTACTGTTTCCATATTATGTGAGACTACTTCTTGCCCTCCTTCTATCATTCGGTCTAGAGCTTCCCAGTTCGCTTTTACATCTGGAATTAGCGTTTCTATAGTTGTGTTAGGTGATTGTTCTTTGATCTGTACTACTGTCTGATACCATATCTCAGCTCCACGATCCTTGAGTTCATCTCTATTGACAGATGTGATCACCGCATGCTTCACTTCCATAAGTCTAATTGCTTCCGCTACTCTACGTGGTTCATCTTCATCATATTCAGGTGGACGTCCAGTCTTCACTGCACAAAATGAGCAGCTACGTGTACACACGTTTCCTAATATCATAAATGTAGCAGTACCTGCCCCCCAGCATTCTCCCATGTTAGGGCAGTTACCACTTTGGCAGATCGTATGAAGCTTATATTCGTCTACTAGACCTCTTACTCTTTTATAATCTTCTCCGATAGGCAATTTTACCCTCAGCCAGTTAGGTTTTTTCTCCCTTTTTGGCTTTTCTATATTTGATACTACTGGTAGTTCTAACACTTGTGATTATAATTTGAGTAAACAATATGCCCAACTAAGGCATGTGTAAAGATTATTAACGGATTAATAAGCAATTAGTTTCTTCTAGCACCGAGTTGCAAAGTTAAGTATAGATTGATAAAATAAGGCTTATTGCTCACGGCTTCTGTCTCTGCCAAGATAGAAATTTTCTTAATAAACAAATCCGCCATAATACCTACCTCAATCATCTTTACATATTTATCATATGCTCCTAAGCTAAACAGGATTCCTCCTCGAGCCTGTAATCCAGGAGTAAACGTCAATTCTTTCCATCCTCTGGTGAAGCCGCCGCCACCATATATCCTATTGTAATCCAGAAAAACATCTGCATTCTCAGAAGAATAGCGTTCTGCTCGGAGCTCGTCTACTAGCGTTCCATTTTGATTCTCACTAAACAGTAGATACAGATAGTTAGGCTTTAGCATTGCGATCGCTGGGCCTACTTCATAACTATATCCAAGCGCAATTCCTTTTCTCTTGGCTTTTTCGGATAGATATTTCTTGCGACCTATACCTGCTCTAAGCACATAGAGTGAGTTGAGCTTACCATAAGAAAATGACTTAGAAGTCATATTCGCCAAGGGTATGTTCTTATTTTGACGACGTTCACGAGGGTCACCCATATATCCTATGGAAAAGTGATAGTATCTCGTCTTATTATAAGTAAGTATACGACCACTATTATAGCCTAATATAAATCCATTGGTATGCAACGAAAAGTCAAATGCCTTCTCATATCTATATACTATCCCTTTCCAATCAAACTCTATTTGTTTAGGTTGAAAAGTAGTCTGAGCCTGAATCACTTCAGATAGTGAAACCATCATAATGACTACACATATTACTATTTTAACAAAAGAAATACATCGCATAAGTATAAAGATAAGAATTTCAAAATGTGTTGTACTATACTCCAAGTTCAATAGAGTATATGAGTATTGATGCACTCTTTTATATCAATAGAATCAGAATGAGCATTATAGCTTCATATTTATTTGCAAACATCAATAAATACGCTACTTTTGAGGCGTTATTTTTATATATATTTATTTTTATAATTTAATACAAAAAGTCAATAACCAATGGGACAAACTTTAATGATGGCTATTCCAGTCTTCGGTGTGATAGCCTTGCTATTTACATTCTGGAAATCTGGATGGGTCAGTAAACAAGATGAAGGAACAGAAAAAATGGCAAAAATTGCAAAGCACATCAGTGATGGAGCAATGTCATTCCTAAAAGCAGAATATAAAGTACTTGCAATATTCGTAGTAGTAGTAGCTCTTATACTAGGCTTAACTGCAGCTTCGGATACTTCTTCACCACTAGTTGCCCTATCTTTTGTTTTGGGTGCTGTTTGTTCTGCACTTGCAGGATTTATTGGTATGAAAGTAGCTACAAAGGCAAATGTACGTACAACTGCTGCAGCTAGAACGAGTCTAGGAAAAGCATTAGAAGTAGCATTCGCCGGTGGAGCCGTTATGGGGCTTGGTGTTGTTGGACTAGGTGTATTAGGACTAGGACTTCTATTTTTATTATTTTCTAGTCAGTTTGGTGTAGCAGATGCCTCTCAAGTAACTAGAGTAATTACAGTACTGACAGGATTCTCATTTGGAGCATCATCTATCGCATTATTTGCAAGAGTAGGTGGTGGTATATATACAAAAGCTGCGGATGTAGGAGCTGACCTTGTAGGTAAAGTAGAAGCAGGTATTCCTGAAGATCACCCACTTAACCCAGCAACGATTGCTGATAACGTAGGTGATAATGTAGGTGATGTAGCGGGTATGGGAGCTGATCTATTCGAATCATACGTAGGATCTATAATCGGTACTATGGTATTGGGAGCAATATACATTGGTACTGCTGATGGATTTGCACTAACTAATGATTTTGGTGGTATGAATGCAGTTCTACTTCCTTTAGTTTTGGCATCAGTAGGTATCATTACTTCAATAATAGGTACATTCTTCGTGAAAGTGAAAGATGGTGGAGATCCACATAAGGCCCTAAATATGGGTGAGTTTGGATCAGCAATTATTATGCTAATAGCTACTTATTTCGTCACTCAATGGATGATTCCTAACGGATTCGCTGGATATACTGCAAATGGAGTATTCTTCGCAATACTGAGTGGATTAGTAGCAGGTTTACTCATCGGAAAGATTACAGAATATTACACAGGTACTGGTGGCAAACCAGTAATGTCAATAGTAAAGCAATCTACTACAGGAGCTGCAACTAACAT
>TARA_B110000046_G_scaffold28490_1_pt1 | contig 11405 bp, 9 predicted proteins | sample TARA_B110000046 | Tara Oceans TARA_B110000046 (sample SAMEA4397157) | marine metagenome | biome: Polar Biome; feature: [DCM] deep chlorophyll maximum layer (ENVO:01000326); material: water (ENVO:00002006), including particulate matter (ENVO:01000060) such as... | depth 40 m
ATCGGCAGCTACAGCTGTTTCTAGATCAATTATTGATGACGCTTGTGAAAATGCCATAGTTTGAAGATTCAACACATCTGAGGCTTGACTTAATGAAGTAGCCTGTAAATCTAGAACCGCTGATGATTGATTAAATCCGCTTAAGTCTGCGCCCAAACCAAAATCAATTAACAGACTATCATTTACCAATAAAAGGTCTTGTAATTCGTTTAAAGAATCATTGTCATTATCTGCAATGTTGAAAGAAATTTTATTACCACCGGTTATGACCATGTTTCTATATTCCAATGAATCAAAAACATATACTTCTTGTGCATCAGTATTGTCTAAATAAGGGTTTAAGTTCACAAAATCATTACCTACACCTTTGGTTATATTTAGTACGTTGTTAGTCAAAACAAACGATTGAATTTCATTGTCTGGGTCTGCATCAGCATCATCATTAAACTCCACTGTTCTAGAATGTAAAGCATATGGAACTGATAGTATTTCAGTAGCTCCCATTTGCGTATATACACCTGTGTTATTTGCATCTAATTCTATCTCAACAAAATGAGCATCTGCACCCCAATCAATCGAAGGCATTGAACCTTGCATAGGTGAACCTTCTCCTATTACAACATTTACCAAACCAAAAGCATTTGTGTTTAACGAATGAACCTCTTGATATTCAACTATACCAGTAGGTGTTCCGGCACGAATCGCAACTTTCACATAAACCAATCGATTTACTAGTAAAGCACCGGCATTATCTCTTATCGCCGCTTGGTAATTAAAATATGAAGGACTTTGAGCGAATGACTCATTTGTAACGCCTAAGACAAACAAGGCAAAAAGTAGGGTGAAAATCTTTTTCATAATATAATTTTATTGAGCTTTCTGTAAGTTGAATGATCTCGTATGGTTAGTTTTAAGATTAGTTATTTTTATTATGTAACTTGTATTTGCTAAATCAGACAATTCAATTCTTTCTTTATTTCCGCTTATAACACCCGATAGAACAAGGCCACCACTGATGTCTATCAATTGATATTGAACCGATTGGCTAACTCCATTAAAATCCAGATAAAAATAATCAGATGCGGGGTTTGGATAAATTTTAAATGCAGGAAATGTTGGAGGTATTACATCGCCAATCGATGAAACAACAAATATTGATTGATGAAACCCTTGAGTTATGGTGTTCGTAGAACCCACAATGGTTTTAACTATTGGCTCGCCCAGTGTCCATTCTATCGAAAAATTACTTTTCTCAAAAGTTTTACCTGCACTGGCCAACACAAACCTTTCAATAATTTGAGTGTGCGCTAGCCCTGAAAACCCTAGTAATAATATTAAAACCAAAAATCTCATCTAATTGTTTTTTGAGTTAACTATTTAATTTTTAAACCAACTACAAAAGTAAGGCTTACTCCTCATATATATTACTAAAAGTTAAATTAGGGTAAAATATACACCTTTTTATTGTTTCATTGTTTCATTGTTTATTTTAGTTGAATGAAAAAAATCTGGTTTAAAGCATTTGATCTTATTCACTCTGATTACATGATGAAAAACACCATCATGGAGCAAATTGGGATTAAAATAACAGGCTTTACAAACGACTCAATTACCGGCACAATGCCCGTTGACAAAAGAACTCATCAGCCATATGGCATATTGCATGGAGGTGCATCAGTTGTTTTAGCCGAAACACTGGGAAGTCTTGCAGCTCAGCTAACGGTAGATGATTCAAAATATCAAACCGTTGGACTTGAGGTAAATGCTAATCACATTAAATCGGTTCGATCTGGAATTGTTACAGGAATTGCTACTCCAATTCACCTTGGAAAGAAAACTCAAGTTTGGGGAATAAAAATTACGGATGAATCCAATGTATTAATTTGCATCAGCAGACTGACAATGGCAGTAATTGAGAAAAGATAAACCTAGACAGTTTTTTCAAACAATTGATCGTAGGTTGTACTTAAAACATTCCAATTGTAAGAATCAGAAATATGACTAAATTTTAAAAGGTTATCCTTTTCACAAAACGACTTTAATTTGAACACAAAATTTTCTAAATCTTCATACCCAATTTCTGAAAATTCACTTTTTGAAAAATGTTCTGGATAAACCAACCGGTTTGGAAGCAATGGTGTTACACCAGCACTTATAGCCTCCATTAAACTAATCCCAAAAAATTCTTGATTTGAAGTAACCGGAAGAATATCTGACAATTGAAGAAGCTTTGCATATTCTTTTCTGTTTTCAGCGAAACCCCAAAACAGAATTTCATCCTGAAAAAGAGCATTATAACCATCAAATAAATTTGATTTAGCTAAACTTGATTTCCCACAAACAATTAGTCGAAACTTTACCCCATCTTGTTTTAAAACTAAAAGCGCTTTAAAAAAGGCCTCCGCATTCTTTTCTTCTTCCCATCTATGATTCCATAGAATTGTCTTAACCTTATTGTTCGGTTTATTATCAGGAATCCCAATTTTGTTAATCCCTACAGGTACAACTGTGGATTTTAATTTAATCAAATCTATTGTAGAAAGAAGTCTTGGCTTTGGCATAACCTTAAGCAAGCTTGTAATCCCTTTAAAAAAACTCGCAAAATTGTATTTAGAATTAAAAGCAACACTAGTTGCTGCGAGCGCTGAACTGTAATTTATAAAACCATAGTGTTGATCTCTTTTGGTATCAACATCAGTATCTAATTTCGATTTTGGATATGCAAATTGGTTTTCGTGAAAATAAAGCACGAGTGGCCTTAGCTTATCAGAGTTTAATAGACCTCTAAATAAGGCCACATCCATTAAATCTGTAACAAGATATAAATCTGGAACTTCACTACTTTGGTTTACAAGTTTAGCAAAATAAATTGCAGATCCGTGCATTCTCCACTTCCAATGCTTGGCTGATAAAGAGAATATTTCAATTTGATGTTGGCTGTTAAACTTTAATCCTTCAGCCCATTGCTTATGAGAACCTCCGAAATAAGATTCAAGAAGCCATATTTTCATATACTTCTTCTAATTTCACTAATTTATCTCCTTTCAAAATTGGGATGCTAGTTGATTGATCATAAGTTAAGCAATACTTAACGTCTTTCTTTAAGTTCAATTTATGCAATCTTATTCTATGTGACGAACTGCTAAGGAAGTTGTAAGGATTTTTTTCTGCATTGATAAACAAGCTTTTTACGGCTAGGCATGAATCTGTTAATTCATCATATTTCGAATTTATTCCAATTCTTTCAATCACTGCTCCAGCAAAAATCGAATCTTCAAGATTGAATCTTCCTTTCCAGCCTGCACATAAAAACACGATATTCTTATCTTGATTCACCAACCATTCTGAAAGAACAGATATATTAGTAAACGCTCCAATAGCGACAACATCAGCATCTTTAGCCATGTTTATAGCCTTTGTACCGTTGGTTGTAGTTAAAACTACTGATTTGCCTTTCAATTCAGGATTTTTATAGCTGTATGGTGAATTACCGAAATCAAATTCTTCAATTGGTGAGCCATCACGCTCGGCGCCTACCAAATACCCTTGTTTATGATAAACTCTGGCTTCATCCAGTGTAGAAACCGGAATCATTTCTTTTACTCCACTTTCAAATGCGGTACAAATTGCTGAAGTTGCCCTTAATACATCAATAACAACAACAATTGAATTATCCATTTTGCATTGATCATACAATACTGGGCATAATGCAACGTCAATTTTAAATTTCTCTTCCATCACCTAAGCCTTATAAAATGGTAGTTTAACCACTTTTGCTTTAAGTGATTTATTTCTAATCCTTATGTATATTTCTGTATCTGATTTTGTGTGAGGTCTGTTCACATAACCCAAACCTATTGCCTTTTTCAGAGAAGGTGACATTGTACCGCTCGTTACCTCGCCTATAATGTTTCCATAATTATCTTCAATCTCATATCCGTGTCGAGGAATACCTCTATCAATTAATTCGAATGCGACTAAACGTCTTTTAACACCTTCTTCTTTTTGATTTTTCAAAAAATCACCATCAACAAATTCTTTGGTAAACTTGGTTATCCATCCAAGTCCAGCTTCTAAAGGAGAAGTAGTATCATCAATATCGTTTCCATACAAACAAAAACCCATTTCTAGTCTTAAAGTATCTCTTGCTGCTAGTCCAGTTGGCTTTATACCAAAATCCTCACCAGCCTTTATAACTGCATTCCAAATATCATTGACATGCTCATTCTTACAGTAAATCTCAAAACCACCTGCACCAGTATAACCTGTAGCTGATATTATTATATCAGCTTTACCTGCAAAACTCCCAACTGTAAAAGTGTAATATTCAACAGCCGATAAATTAACATCAGTAAGTGATTGTAATGCGTCTACCGCTTTAGGCCCTTGAACAGCCAATAACGAATAATCATCTGATTGATTAGAAGTGATTGCACCCACGGAATTATTAGAATTAATCCAATCCCAATCTTTATCTATGTTTGATCCATTAACTACTAGCATATACTTTTCATCACTGAAGCGATAAACAAGTAAATCATCAACAATACCACCTTTACCATTTGGTAAACAGGAGTACTGAACTTTACCATCTGCTAATTTCGACGCATCGTTGCTTGTTACTTTTTGTATTAAATCCAGAGCGTTTGTTCCTGTCACAAAAAACTCACCCATATGCGATACGTCAAATACCCCAACGTTTTGACGAACATTAATGTGCTCATCATTAACACCAGAATATTGAACTGGCATATTAAATCCTGCAAAAGGAACCATTTTAGCTCCTAGCTTTTCGTGTACATGAGTTAAAGCGATATTCTTCATTAATGTAACTTTTGGGCAAATGTAACAAACATGATAAGGTTCTGAGTAGATTAGCTCCTGCCAATTTATCTATATTTGGCGTCAATGCCAAAACCACTTTTATATACTCGAAATACACCTACTTGGATAATATTAATTATTGATTTTGCAATTGTATTCTTTTCTTTAGGGCTAGCTTACTTAGTTAGATTCAATTTTAAAATTCCGGAAAGCGAATACTTAACTTTTTACTGGGTATTTCCTTTCGTTTTTGGATCGAGGGCACTGAGCTTTTTAATTGGCAAGACCTATCAAGGTATGATCAGGTATACTAGTTCGAAAGACGCTCAGCGCGTGTTTTTAGTAACTTTGTTTGGCTCTTTGTTTTTTGTTCTTTGCAACTTAATCAAATATTACTTAATTGATACAACTTTTATAGTTCCTTTTTCGGTAATCATAATTGAGTTTTTTTCAACTGTAATGCTTCTAGCCTCTTTTAGGATTGCAGTTAAACAAATTTTTTTCGAATTTAAAAATGCTTCTGCCGACTCGCAACTGGTAGTGATTTATGGCGCTGGAGAATCAGGTGTTATAACAAAAAGAACCTTAGATCGAGTTACTCGAATAAGAAATGAAGTTGTCGCCTTTTTGGATGACAACCCTAAGAAACGACATAAAAAAATCGAAGGAATCAACATCTATCCTCCTAAGTATCTGGATAATTTATTAGAGAAAAATGAAATTGACCACTTGATTATTGCTTTTCAAGGTATTCCTATGGAGCGTAGAAAAGAAATTATTGAAAAATCGTTAAAACACAACGTTAGAGTTTCAAATGTTCCGCCTCCTTCTGATTGGCTAAACGGTGAATTGACCTACAAACAAATTGAAAAAGTGAAAATTGAAGATTTACTAGGTAGGTCTCAAATTAAGCTTAACCGAGTAGAAATCAACAAATATATTTCTGGTAAAGTGGTAATGATTACGGGAGCCGCTGGTTCTATTGGAGGTGAGTTGGTTAAGCAAATATCACCTTTTAATCCGCAAAAATTAATATTAGTAGATCAAGCCGAATCGCCAATCTATGATTTGGATATAGATATACGGTCAAAATACGGAGAACAATTAACTGAAGTGGTAGTTGCTGATGTTAGGAACAACAGCAGAATGAAATCTGTATTTAAAGAATACAGACCACAAATTGTATTTCATGCGGCGGCATACAAACATGTTCCATTAATGGAAACAAACCCAACAGAAGCAGTCAGAACAAATGTTCAAGGAACTAAGACGTTGGTTGATTTATCAAGTGAATATGAAGTAGAAAAGTTTATAATGATATCTACCGATAAGGCTGTAAACCCTACCAATATAATGGGTGCGTCAAAGCGAATAGCTGAAATTTATGCTCAAGCAGCTAATGAACACTCGTATACCAAGTTTATTACCACAAGGTTTGGGAACGTGCTAGGGTCTAATGGTTCAGTTATACCTTTATTTAGAAAACAAATTACCGAAGGTGGACCTGTAACTGTAACTCATAAAGACATTACCCGCTTTTTCATGACAATACCTGAAGCTTGCCAACTTGTTATTGAAGCAGGAAACATGGGTGAAGGGGGCGAGATTTTCATTTTCGACATGGGTAAATCTGTTAAGATAATGGATATGGCTAAAAAAATGATTGCTTTAAGCGGTTTAGAGTTAGGTACTGATATTCAGATAAAAGTAACTGGATTAAGACCAGGTGAAAAACTTTTTGAAGAGCTACTCGCTAACGAAGAGAACACCGTAAAAACGCATCACAATAAAATTATGATTGCCAAAGTTCGAGAAAGTGATTTTGAGAAAATAAAGAAGGACATTGATTCTTTAATTCAATCACAGCGCAATCAGAATTATGCGATAATGGTGAATAAAATGAAGGAAATTGTACCTGAATTTAAAAGTAAAAATTCTGTTTTTGAAAAGTTGGATAGAATTAGAGAGTCTAATTCAACCGTGAATTAATTCTTTGTTGCTGTAATTCTTCATTACATCAGCTTCAAATTCTAAAAACTGTTCCCAAACTTCATCAACCTTCATTCTCCCTTCACCAAATTTACGAGCGTATTGTAAAAACATAGTGTAATGAGTAGCTTCACTTTTCATTAAATCGTAATAAAACTTAGATAATTCTTGGTCCTTAATATTCTCCGACAACAACCTAAAGCGTTCACAACTGCGGGCTTCAATCATCGCAGCAAGCAACAACCTATTTACAAGGTTTAATTTTCTATCTTTTGTTTTATTGAAAAATTTCCGAATATCTGCTACATAAGGATCCTTGCGATCGAAGCCCAATTTTAAACCTCTTTCTAATAATTTGTTGTGCACCAATTTAAAATGTTGCATCTCCTCCCTAGCCAAGTCGGTCATATCCGCAACTAAATCAGAATACTCAGGATATGTTACGATAAAAGATATTGCCGTGGAAGCTGCTTTTTGCTCACAAAATGCATGATCAATGAGTATTTCTTCAATATTTTTCTCAGCAATATTCACCCACCTAGGATCAGTTGCTAACTTTAATTTTAACATCTTATTCTAAAATAAGTTTTTGAATTGATTTTTCGTTGCCCGATTTTAGCTCAACAAAGTACAGTCCTTTTACTACATTTAATTGATGTAACAACTGGCCTTTGTTATTTGAATAAACCACGTTTCCTAAAACATCAACAACTGAAACTGAGAAAGATTTTTCGCTGGTTTCAATTTGAAAACTTCCAGTTGAAGGATTTGGAAATATACTAAAACGATTGCTTGAAAGCTCAATAATTGAATTTGGTTTTGGTGGTGGTTTTATCCAATTAAACCATGACGAAGGTTCAGAAAGACAACCAAATCCATTTTCAACAACAACATAATAATAATCGTTTAAGTTAGGCACAAAAAACTTATCACCCGATGACATCGGAGTTCCATCAAACAAATACCAATAGTAATTTGCGCCAGTACTTGAAACAAGTGAATCGTTGCTTTGAATAACAACTGGCTTTGCAGGTATAGGATGAACTACCAAGCTATCTTGAGCCATAGCAGAACAACCAGAACTAGGATCAGTATAATTGTAATTTACGTTATATGTACCAGCACCTATTGTTGGATCAAATGTTGAACCTACAACTCCCTGCCCCGAATAAACTCCTCCTGATGGCGAACCTCCAACCAAATTTATTGGAAAAAAGCCTTCACACAATAAGGTGTCTTTTAAGGTTAGCGTTACCGTTGGATTTGGCCTGATGATTAAACCAATAGAGTCCCCACCAGTACAGCTATTCGTATCGGTAACCAAGTACTTTATCTTGTGTAACCCCACACCTAAGATAGCCGGATCAATGGTGTTTTGAACAACCCCATTTACCAAATACGTTCCACCTGAAGGAGTTCCAGTATTAAGCGTTGTTGAAGGGTCACTTAAACAAACGGTACCCAAACTTGGTAAATTAACTAATGGGGTAGGCTTTATTTTAAAAGTCTGGGCTGCTTCACTTGAACATCCGTTTGCATCGCTGAATGAATAGCCAACTTGGTAAGATCCTGCACCAGCGATTTGAACAAAAAATTGATTACCAGAAACATAAGGACTTGCATAGGTTCCTCCGGATGGAGTTCCTTGCGGCAGCACAATACTTTGAACAGATGCGCAAACTGGCGCTATAGCTGGAAAAGTAACCGTAGGATTTGGATTAACAGTAATTGAAACTAAATTAGAAGTATCAACACAGGTGGTGTCTAACGAAAAAATTAGTTGATAGGTTCCTGAAAGTTTTGCAGACCATGAATTGCTGATTTTAGAAGTATCTTGCACACCATTGAACAGCCAATGATAATCTAAACCAGATGAAGCATGATTCAAAACAACACTATCACCATCACAAAACGTTGCGGAATTTGAACCATAAATGATCGTTGGTCCACCTCCTCCGAAGCCCAATACAAACTCGCCAGCCGAAGATTGAGACGTATTGTAATGATTTGCTGATAAGCTAGCACCTGAAGAACTCCAGCTTAAATCTGCATTGCCATCTCGTTTGTACCAATCAAAAATACAAGGGTTTTTATTCACAAAATTGGTGTTTGACCTAACTCTATATTTCACATTTGCAGTAGGATTGGTTCCTCCTATAAAGTACACTCCATAATATCTAGATGAATCGAATTCAACCACGCTGCCAGGAAAAGAACCTGTAATTTGAGACGCAGAATTAACGCGATATACATACATGGCATCTGGGCTTCCAGTAATACCCGTCACCGAAAAAGTATCTCCATCAGCGCTAGGTAGCGAAAGACTAAAGGGGCTGGCAAAATCTCTTATACTTTCATCACCAAGAGGCACTTCGGAGTTTGCCCAACTTGGGCTGCTGATTAAGGTTGCTGTATTAGTGTTAGCTGACCCATCAGCTAGAGTAGAACCAGCGCCTTCGTTCATTGAATAGTTTGCTGTCAATGTAGAATAGTTGGGATGCGAAACGTTTATTTTTTTGCACATCCAATCTCGAATAGTAGTTTGAGACAGTGCGCTTGTAAATACAGATACTTCGTCCATTTTTCCATCTAATACTCTATCAAACCCATAATTATAACCAAGTCTGAACGTGCTGTTACCTGCAACGCTTCCAGTTCGAGCTTGTTGGGCATCCAATTCACCATTAATGAAAATTTTCATGTTTGCTCCATCATAAGTAGCTGCTATATGGTACCAAGTATTTGTATTTAGGCCTTGTACACCATTCAGTTTATGATTTGTTCCTCCAATAAGCAGTATAAACTGAACCTTGTTTGCTGCTAAACCACCATCACCCATTCTGACTTGAGCATGGCTCACACCTGGTGTTTCTATTCCCATTACAGTTGATATAAAAGGGCTTACGGTTTTAAATGCATCTACCTTCATCCAAGTTTGGAGGGTTAGGGCCGAACCAGAAATATTCAATGTACCGCAATCAACATAACTGCTCGAACCATTAAAATCAAGCATTTTACCTGAACCTTGTGCAAACAACAAGCTACTTATTAAAAAAGCAACCAACAGCGTAGTGATTTTTTTCATAGTAAAAATTTGGCTAAATGTACTGATTTTTAAGGCTTTGACGCAATCGATTTACTTAAAATTTTATAAATCTCCTGATTGAGTTTTGATTCCTTTAAAAGCGCAAGGTGCTTTTCCATAGTTTCAATATCTCCACGTTTTGCAGGCCCCGTCTGTGATAGCTTTGGACCTATTTTCTCTGCCTTTTGAATTGTTTCTTTAATTAACGGATAAAGCAACTCTATATCAAGGTTCTTTAATTGCAAGATATCGTTAGAGATATTAAGAATATGGTTCGTGAAATTACAAGCAAACACCGCTGCAAGATGCAAACTCAATCTTTGCTCTGAAGTAATAACCTGACATTTATCTGAAATTCTATTCGCTAAACTGATTAAGGTTTGTTCAATTTTCTGATTATCCGCCTCTATCAAAATAGGCGTATTCGACCAATCTATAGATTTGGTTTTTGAGAAAGTTTGCAACGGGTAAAACACTCCGTCGAAATTATTTTTGCTCCCAGAAATTAATGCGGTAGCTCCCGAAGTATGGGTAATTATTTTACCAGAAAGTAACTGGTCCAATTTATTTCCTAATACTTCAATTTGATTATCAGTTACAGCCAGTAAATACAAGTCTGAATTTAATTCCAGGTTGTCAAGATCAGTTTCCGGTTTCCCTCCCACTTCAATTGACAAAGCTCTTGCTTTTTCAATGTTTCTGCTAAAAATTTGATTTATTTCAACTTTAGGCTTTAGCACCTTAGCTAAATGTGTCCCCACATTACCAGCACCAAATATGGTAACTGATTTTATCAAGATCTACGATTTGCGATTACTCTAGTATAAACTGCTAAGGCTGTACCTATCATCATTATAATGCAACCTAACCAAAGTACATTTATAAAAGGAAATTTTATTGCTTTAAGTATTACAAAATCCTTTTTCGCAACCTTAGTTTCCGAAACGGTCAATTGCACCTTACCTGTTTCGGTATCAATTTTATCAAACAATATTTTCAAACCTAGCTGATCATTTAATGCTTCAATTGGCTCAATATAACTGGCCTCTTTAAGAACAAATACAGGACTTATAAAATGTGATTTCGTATTAAAATCTATTGCTCTGATGCGCGCCGTAATAGCAATGTCTTTTTCAGTCATCTCTATTGTTGTGTCAGAAATACCTCTATATATTTTCTCTAAAACCAAAATAGCATTAGAGGCAAAAATGGTATCGCCTTGAGTGTAAAAATCTTTTTCTATCTCCTTATAATCTTCTTTGTCTGATGGTTTTTCAATTTCAAGTGTGGCGTAAGTTACGTGTGTAAAAACATCGTTAATCAAAAAGTGCTTGGTATCAGGTTCAGGTACATTTCCCATTCGTTCATTAAGCTGAACAAAAGGAGTTAAAGTAAAGGACTTGTTATAGGTATTTCCCTCCTTCAAATAGTAATCCACCAAAAACCTAATATAAATACCTTCTTTTTCACGACCTCTATATACTACATGGTACTCACCCATTGGCAA
>TARA_B110000046_G_scaffold31964_1_pt1 | contig 11395 bp, 6 predicted proteins | sample TARA_B110000046 | Tara Oceans TARA_B110000046 (sample SAMEA4397157) | marine metagenome | biome: Polar Biome; feature: [DCM] deep chlorophyll maximum layer (ENVO:01000326); material: water (ENVO:00002006), including particulate matter (ENVO:01000060) such as... | depth 40 m
GGCAGCGGCAATGGGTCACTACCCGTTATGGCTGACTCAAGTTCGATCAGTTCTGATTCATCGGCCATCGCGAGCGGGTCGCCTGATAGCAAATCTTTCATCTTTGAAAAAAGTCGTTTTTCCCAACGGGGGTAGTGCTCACTGGTTCTTTCAGGCGCAACGCCCATGCCAAACAGCACGGGAATATCACCATCAAATAAATCATCAAGCCAATGATGTTCAGCTTCTTCGTCAAGAATATCCACAACCCATGCATCAACCTCGGAGGTTAATTCTGGGTTATCGTTTATTCTGCTTGGATCTATGGTGAGAATGACCTTAAAACCGAAATGCATTAAGGCTGTTTTTAACAGGTGCTGCTGAAGCAAATTATCGACAATTATGCCGACATTTGCCCCAGCTTTAGCGTGATGCATACTAGTTCTCCGCATCACCCGCTAGAAGTTTTTCAATATTCGAAAGTAAGATATCTTCTTGGAACGGCTTACCTAAATATTCATTTACACCAATAGAGAATGCTCTATTACGGTGCTTATCACCGGTACGAGAGGTGATCATGATAATAGGTACGTGCTGCAAGCGTGAGTCATGTCGGACGATCGAAGCTACTTCAAAACCATCCATTCGTGGCATCTCAATATCCAACAACATCAAGTCAGGGACGTGATCTTGTAATGTCGTGATCGCATCTACACCGTCTTTCGCGGTAAATACTTCAAAACCATTACGCTCTAGCAAACGAGTCGTTACCTTTCTTACGGTTACCGAATCATCGACTACTAGAATTCTCTTCGCAGTCACTTCCTTCTCATGACGCTTTTCAGCTTCAATCGCATCCAGTGCCATGGCTTGTTGATATTCTAGGTTGCTTTGGCTACGAATCATCGCAGGTAAATCTAGAATGATAACAACACTACCATCACCCAAGATTGTTCCGCCCGAGACGCCCATTACACTACTGAACTGGCTACCTAAGGTTTTTACCACAATTTCTCGGCTGCCCAATAACGTATCTACTTGTAATGCGTAAGGCGTTTCGCCCTTAATCAGCAGCACAGGTGTTGGCATTTTCTGCCCTGCTAATTTCGGCTGGGCTTCTGTACCTAGCATGTTACCAAGGTATTCTAAACGATGATCAGCGCCACCATATTCAAACGAACGCTCAGCTAATGGCTGCTGGTACAAAGCTTCTAACTGATCGGTTGATACTCGTACAATACCTTGAATACTATCTAACGGTACGGCGTATAAATCATCACCTACTCTTACCATCAATGCTCGGTTAACCGATACAGTGAATGGCAATCGAACTTGGAATTCTGTTCCTTGCCCAGGTATTGAATTGATAAATAGCGTTCCACCCATCTGTTTGATTTCGCTATTTACAACATCCATACCGACACCACGGCCTGAGATTTGCGTGACAGCTTGAGCGGTTGAGAAACCTGCATGCAAAATAAACTGCATGATTTCTATATCCGTTAACTTGCTATCAGCTGTCATCAAACCACGCTCTATGGCTTTCTCACGAACGGCGTCAATATTAATACCATGACCATCATCTTTTAAGATAACCAGTACATCACCGCCTTCGCGTGAAATACTCAGTTCAACACTACCGAGGGCTGACTTGCTTGTTTTTGCTCGTTCAGACTTCGTTTCGATACCGTGGTCAACTGCGTTACGCAGCATGTGCTCCAGTGGCGAAATTAAGCGTTCAAGAATTGTACGGTCCATTTCACCATCAGCATTGAATACTTTAAATTCAACTTGCTTATCGAGCTCCTGACCTACCTGTCGAACAATACGACGTAAGCGAGGCACAAGGCGCTGGAAAGGTACCATGCGAGTCTGCATCAATCCTTCTTGCAACTCGGTATTTACTCGGCTTTGCTGCAACAATAAGGTTTCAGCGTCTCGCGTTTTATTGGTTAATGATTCTCGAATATCCAGTAAATCGGAAGCCGACTCGACTAAAGAGCGTGCCAATTGCTGCATTTGAGAATAGCGATCCATTTCTAGCGGATCGAAATCTTCATAACTTGGGGTTTGGCGTTCTTGGCGGAATAATACTTGCGCCTCTGTTTCGATATCCAAACGACGCAACTGATCTCGCAAACGCTCAAGCGTTGAATCCATTTCTTCTAATGAATACGAGAAATCCGTAACTTGCTGCTCTAATCGACCACGCGAGATAGATGTTTCACCTGCAAGATTTACTAGGCTATCGAGCAGATTAGCAGAAACCTTGACCATTTCTTGCGGCCCACGACGCCCTTGCTGAGGCTTGTTTTGGGCTTCTTGGTCTAGCTGTGTTAGTGGTTTTGCGGTAATCGCAACTGTCGTTTTACTTTCTTCTTCAGGCACATCTTCATTGCGCTTAAAGGGAACGATATTACTTTCAACGGACTCATCAAGAGCAATCGACTCACCCGTGTGCACTTCTTCAGCAGGCTCTTCAGTTTGATCAACCGCTTCAATATGCTCATCAATACTATCGACTGTTGGAATTTCTGTTTGTTGATTTTCTGCAGGTTGCGATAACGATCGAGCTACGGCATCAACACTCGCTGCTAGGCCATCTTGTCTTTGGAATACTTCACTAAAGAAGGCATCATCAACATTTACTTCGCCTTGCTGAGCTTTGATCATCCACGCTTCAAACTCGTGCGCAAGATCACCCACTTCTGTTAAGCCACCCATGCGCGCGCCACCTTTTAAGGTATGCATCACACGTTGAATTTCTTCTGTCGCTCGTAGATTTTCTGGAGCCAATTGCCATTCTTGTAGAATAGTGTCTAGCTCTTGTTGCAGCTCTTGTGCTTCTTCAAGGAAGATTTCGAGTATTTCACGATCACTTTCATCAATATCTAACGAAACAACTTCGTTATCAACAAAGTTAGTCGTATCTGCAATCGGCGAAATGTCTTCTGATAATGAGTGTATGTTGCTCACTTCATGGGTGACCGCTTCAGCAGACGTCTCATTATCTACGAGCGTATTAACGGTTAAAGGATCAGCACCTTTGGCTACCGCATGTATTCTTACAACGACTTGTGGATCTAGATCAACGGACTGCCCGTTCTTAATATGATCCAGCATGTCATCTAATATGTCGTGATAGCTGCTTAATAAAGGTATTAAACCATCACGTGATTGAACGCGACCATCATGAAGCCCCTCATAAATAGACTCAAGCTCATGGCAAAGATCAGCAACATCTGTCATCTCTGCCATTCGAGCGCCACCCTTCAGGGTATGAAGCTCACGTTGTAATTCAGCGACATCTCTTAAATTATCAGGGTCAGCCTGCCAGCGCTGCAAGGCAACACCTGCTGCCTCCATAATCTCTTGAGCTTCTTCTAAGAAGATTTCTAATAGTTCAGCATCAACGTCATCGTCTGATTGACCAGCTTCGATGACAGGAAGTTCTGCCGGAAGCTCTTCAAGCACCTCAAAATCATTGCCTAATTGATTAGTATCTTCACTAATCAATTCAATGTTTTCTTTAGCAATATCCTTGATAGCCTCATCTAATGGCTCTTCTTCGATTTGAACGTCTTCGATCTGAATGTCTTCATCGGTTCACTAATTGATCAAGTTATTACGATTAGACAATTCAATCTGAGTCGTCTTAACCCGAGCCAATACCTCATCATCAGCCGACAAACTCTGACCTGCGGCTAAATAGTCCATCATGTTCAATAAGCTTTCATGTGCTGCTAATAAGCAGTCTTCAAGCATTGACGCATCTATTATTTCGGTCGAATCAAGTATGTCTTGATACAAGTCATACAAAGCACTGGCCAGCTCGCTTACTTCAGCTATTTCTGCACGATCTGCACTATCAATCAGTTTTACTAATTCTTCACTAAGCTGAGTGAGCGCAGTTGTGTCTTTTGGCTCACCGACCCACTGCTTAACTATTTCATCAGCATCTAATAAGACATCCATGCCTTGTGCTAAAAACTGAGTTAACTGGTAAGGATCAGGCAGGGCTTGTTCACGATCTTCAGAATAAACAGGGGCTAATAGCAGTTCTTCTAGCTCAGCTACTTTGACTAAGAACTCTGCTTCGTGAAGCAATGGTGCTGTTGAATGCGCTTCCAGCTGTTTAATTCCAACCTTAATCAGCTCACAGCCTTCTGCAAGCAGACTCACTAATCCAGGAGTATTCTTAATTTGATAAGCACATAGCTCTTTTAGTAGTTTCTCTAATGGAGAGGCTACTGACGCAATAGAATCAACCCCTGCCATATGCGCACTACCCTTCAAGGTATGCAAAGCGCGTTGCAATTGATCAGAAAGCTCATTATTAAAGTCTGATGCCAGTGATTCATCGATGAAATCATTAACGGCTTCGAGATGTGATGTTACCTCAGTAATAAATATCTCTAATAAAGCATCATCTATTAAGTTTTCTTCAGGCTCTTCAAATTCAACTGCTGGCTCAGTATTTTCAATAAGCTCAATTTCTTCGAGTAACTCTGCTTCTTCGGCCGGTGCATCTTCAACCTGTTCAATTTCTTCTATTAACTCAACAGGCTCTATGACTTCTACAAGCTCAACAGGCTCGATTTCCTCTACTAACGCAACATCAACATCTGGCTCTGCGAGCTCATTTATTGCATGAGAAGAGGAGAATTCGTCAGCAAAATCATTAATGGTTTCGCCCTGAGATAGTGCATTCGCATAATTCATGAGGCTATCCGTATCGACAGTCACAGCTGTACGCGTACGGAAATTTTCAATAAGTTCTGGAATATGAACAATAACTTGGTCAATCAATGCGCACGCGTTATCACCCAGTACGACGGTTTCATCAATGACTCGATTAAGCATGTTCTCAATCGACCATGCTAACTCTCCAAGTACCGCAGCCTTAACCATGCGACCACTACCTTTTAGGGTATGGAACGCTCTTCGCACGGTTGACTGTGCATCCGTATTGGATTTATCGGCACGATATTCTGGCCAATACTCTTGTAGAGTTTCTAAAACTTCTTCGGCTTCTTCTAAGAAGATTTCAATGATTTCATCATCGATAAGATCATCTTCTTCGATTTCAGCAACCTCTTCAACTTCAACAATGTCTTCAACTTCAACAATGTCTTCAACTTCAACAACGTCTTCAACTTCAACAACGTCTTCAGCTTCAACAACGTCTTCAGCTTCAACAACGTCTTCAGCTTCAACAATGTCTTCAACTTCAACAACGTCTTCAGCAACAAGCGTTTCTATAACACCGTCTTCTAGATCAATTGTATCTACAATTTCTTCTGCATTAACAGGATCTGTAATGCCATCTAATATCGATGCCAAGTCGACTTCAGAGCTGATTGAATCATCTGAAGCTAGATCAATACTATCGAGCACGGAACCAAAGTCATCAGCACTTGAGTTGGTCTCTGTATTCTCTTCAACCGTGATAGGTTTTGGTAGGTTGGATAGCGCAGTTTCTGCACGTTGCAATAAACTCTCATCAGCTTCTTGCGGGCTATTACTATACCGCTCAATGTAATACTCAACGCTGGTCAAAATATCAGCGAAGTTATCCATTACACTCCACTGAGCCTTTAAACCTTCGGTAATTAACTGCTGCTCAACAAAATCGGCTATGCCTTCCAGTATTTTTGCTACACGCGGTAGCGGAATCATGTTGATCGAGCCTTCGATTGATCTCAACCAATGTGGGGCTTCTTCTAACTCAGAGGTATCCCATTGCTTTGCGATGTATTCAACAACCGCATCTTTGACTTGCTCTAAAACATTACGCGTTTCGTGCAATACCGCTTTTTGAGCATTACTAATAGAGACAGTCTCAGGGCTTGCTTCAACAAGTGTTCCTTCTTGCTGCATGCCATTCAAAGTCGCTTCTACATAAAGTAAAGCGCCCGCAATATCCATCAGTTCACTATCTTCTGCAGTACCTTCATCCAGCAAGCGAGTCACAATACTTTGCTGTTCTTGCAGCACTCGTCGTGGCATACCTAGACCCAGCATGCCCATCGTATCGGTGATCTGCTTGAAGAACGGAACTAGTGAAGCCAAGGCTTCTTGGCGGTTCTCATCGTTGCGAACAAGATGATCAAACTTTTCTTTTAGTTCAACAATTTCTTCAACTAAGGCGCCTACAACACTGCCAACAGTCTTTTTATCGGGTCCCGATAATGCATTGCGCTGATCTTGTAATTCTTGCTCACTTGGCAATGACGCAGCTAAATTAAATTTGGTTTTAACCGCTGAAATAGCACCATCTTCTAGAGATGATTTCGCCACGTAATACAGTATGTTTTTAAGCAGTTCAGCGGGCGCAGGAATATTTAATACTTCAATGCCATCTTCTTGAGTACTTTTCAGCAAGGCATCTAATTCACGCAAAAGTGGTTTAGCACTTTTAGGAACCGACTCTTCAACTTTTAAATATTCAACAAATGCTAATGCTGGTAGCCATACAAGGCCTTGTGGGGTCTTACCAAGAGATCGCTCTAAGCGAGAGAATACTTTCTGTAAATAATCTAAGGCTAAGGCTTCTTGCTCACCACGTAGAATATGTAAGATCGCAGTTTGCTGCATTTGGCGTAATTTTTTAAGCCACGGTGCAAAACCAGGATCTTTGAATTTATTTAATTCTTCAGGCGTTAATGCCGTAGCAGCAGCAATACTTGGTGCAAACAATGCCGTTTCTGACATTAAGCTTTCGCCACGAGCAGCACGCAGTTCATTAAGAATGGGTAATAACACAACAGGCAGGTCTCGACGACCTACTTTGATATGCTCAAGGTAGCTTGGCAATTGAAGAATCGCCTGCATTAATACCTCAAGTACGTCCCCTTCATTAGCAATATCCCCTTCGGCCAATACCTTGGCTAAAGCTTCCATTTCTTCTGCTAATAATGCGGCGCCGTAAAATTCGACCATTTGCAAAGTGCCGTGCACTTGATGCAGATAGCTCAAACAGAATTTGAGACGAGTGCGATCCTGCGTATTTTCTACGTAGGCTTCTAATGCTTGTTGCGCCTGCTGAAGGGTCTCTTCAATCTCGCCTTTGACCCATTCCAGGGCGATGTAGTCGTGGCTCATCGCCTAGCGGCCTCCCATATTATTATTATCACGTCGCACATAGATTGATAATTTGTTGCTATCAACCTGAACTAAATTTGGATGTTGCCAATCTACCATTTCACCTAAACCTGTTACTAAAATCCCACCTTCAACTAATCGATCAGCTAAAGCATTAAGGATTTCACGACGACGCCACCGACGAAAATAGATCAATAAATTTTGGCAATAGATGACACTCAACCCTGAAACAGGAAAAGCGTCTAAATTTAAAGCGTTTACTTGCGAAAAACAGGTGCGATCTCGTAACGCTGAAACAACCTGGTATTCGTTATTTTCAACAGCGATGCAGTAGCGTTGGCGGTAAGAAGCAGGAAGTGTTTCAAGCTTACGAATAGAATATTTACCCTGCCTAGCCTTGCGCAATACTACCGTCGATAAGTCTGTTCCGGTTACCGAGAATTTAAAACCCTGATGGGTTAAACATTCATCTGCAATCATAGCCAAACTATAGACTTCTTCGCCGGAAGAACAGCCCATACTCAGTATTTCAAAAGAACGATTAATGGGTGCTGTTTTAGCCATTTCTATCAAATGGCCTTTTACAAAACTCATAGCATCAGGATCACGAAAAAATCGCGTCTCCTGAACGGTTAAGCGATCAGAAAGTACTGACCACTCAATCGCACCACCGGAACCTGTTGTTACTCTCTGGTAATAGTCTTCATAGTCATCACAACCCAACTCACGCATACGGATGCCCAAGCTCGTTTGCAAAAAAGACTTCCGCTGAGGCGCAAGACACATGCCCGTGCGTTCCTCAAGCAAGTTCTGCCAAAGCAGAAATTGCTCTTCCTCCATATCAGGCATCATGCCAAAGCCGGAGCGCTTACTAGAAAAGAAATCGGATGGATTGCTCATCTTCTACCTACAGAGTCTGCTCGCTCTCAGGAAGCTTAAAGCCAGCAACCGATTCACGTAACTTGTTAGCCATGTCGGCAAGGTTACCAATCGACTTGGCCGTCGCAGTTGTACCTGCAGACGTTTGCGAAGTAATCTCTTGAATAACGTTCATCGTATTCGAAATATGACCGGCAGAAGATGCCTGCTGACGTGCAGCGTTGGAGATGTTCTGAATCAAGTCGGCCAAGTTTTTCGATACGTTTTCGATTTCTTCCAGTGCGACACCGGCGTCTTGTGCAAGGCGTGCGCCTCGTACCACTTCCGAGGTTGTGGTTTCCATCGAGATAACCGCTTCGTTCGTATCGTTCTGAATGGTTTTCACCAGCGCTTCAATCTGCTTCGTTGCCGCAGCAGAACGTTCTGCTAGTCGCTGTACTTCATCGGCAACAACCGCGAAGCCTCGACCTGCGTCACCGGCCATAGATGCCTGAATTGCAGCGTTCAACGATAGAATGTTTGTTTGGTCAGCAATATCGGTAATCAAGGATACAATATCCCCAATTTCCTGCGAAGATTCACCCAGACGTTTAATACGCTTAGACGTTTCTTGAATCTGTTCACGAATGTTATCCATACCGTGAATCGTTGCCTGTACAACCTCAGCACCTTTGTTGGCGATCGCAACCGATCGCTCTGCTACCGCAGATGATTCAGAGGCGTTTGCCGATACTTGGTCAATAGACACAGCCATTTCGTTAATAGCCGCAGAAGCTCCAGCAATTTCTTGTGCTTGGTGCTCAGATGCTTCAGCAAGATGCATCGCCGTTGCTTGTGTTTCTTGAGCAGCGGAGGATACCTGTACCGCTGTTTCGTTAATCGCCGATACCAACGAGCGCATCTGATCGATTGCGTAGTTGATGGAGTCAGCAATCGCACCCGTAAAGTCTTCTGTTACCGTCGCCTGCGTGGTTAAGTCACCATCGGCCAGATCGGCAATTTCATCAAGAAGACGTAAAATAGCGATTTGGTTTTGTTCGTTTTGATCAGCTGTTTCAGATAAATCCTTACGAGTATCACGGTAAGAAACGACACCTAAACCAACAATAGAGATTACTGCGAATAATGCAGATAGATAGGCAATAAGTTGTAATTTACCAAGGCTTTCAGTATTCGATTGAAACGCATTCGTCAAAGAAGATGTTTCGTTAAGTAGCAATTGAGAATCGGCAAAAATAGCATCCGATGCTTCACGTACTTGGAATAGTTCAGGAGACGTTTCAAGAATTTCATCAACCGAGCCCGATACGAACTCGAACAACTCAGCAATTTCGGCCAGTGCAAAGATAGCTTCTTCATCGGCTACTTGGCTAAGGTTCATCGCAACGTTACCTTCGATCATACCGTTAAGTACACGACCGAAAAGAGAAGCATCTCGTCCAAAAGCATCAGCAGCCATTACCGCATCTTCACCACCGCCCAATACTTTGTTAACCGAACGTACAATACGTTCTGCTAACCAAGACTGACGTTGTGCAACAGCAACCTGATCTGCAGGTGCGCCACTGTCCAATAAGATTTCTACAATCTCATCGTACTCGACCTGAAGCTGTGGAATTGTTTCTGCCAATGTTGCCGCAACTTCGTGCAACGAAAGGATAATATTTTGGGCTTGTACAATCTGATCAGCGTTATTCGAAACTTTGTTCCAAATACCCTGTACGTTCGTCATTGTTGCAATTTCTGCAGGAGGTAAGCCAGTATCTGTATTACCTTCATTCAAATAACCCCAACGAGTTTGGAAGTTATCACGTGCATTACGCAACAAAGAGAAGGCAGGGCCTTTACCACCAGCAGCTTCCACGGCGTTCTTTGCCAATTCTTGCGAAAGTACTCGTAGCTCACCAGCGTGGCTAATGTATTCTTTATCTTGGTTTGCTTTAGTGTTCACAAAGATTGTCACACCCAAGAACGCAAGGATTGAAACAATCAGCATCACTGTAAAGAAACCTGCTCGTGGGTTTCCAAATACTGTGGACCAAACGCTTCCCGTTTCTTTACTCATTCTGCTATCTCCGTACTTATTTGCACGTTTGTTATTATTAAGGGTTCAGTGCAATCCATAGACTGAACCGCAACAAACTATTTTATTAAACGGCTACATGCAGAAATTCATCTGCTTGAACCAGGTCTGTAAAACTAAAGATGGGCCAATTAGACCCATCACGCTCAAAGCAACCACGCACATAAGGCGCGTAATTAGCTTCAATATTCATTTGATTATTTACTAAGTGAGAAGGGAATTGCTGCATACCAAGCACCGCATCAACCAATAGGCCGTGTTGCTGCTGGCCTTCTCCTACAACGAGAACTCGTCGGGTCTTCCAGTTAGTTTTGGACGGAACATCTAATAATCCGGCCAAATCTAAAATAGGCACCAAGCGCCCCCGAATATTAGAAACACCTAACATCCAGTTTCTAACACCAGGAACTTTAGTCACACGAGGAGTTTGCAATATTTCATCAACCTCCCCCATTGGGGCTACGAACCTTTGCCCTGCCAACATAAAACCGATACCACGCCAATAAGTTACCGCCTCTGTTTTTTGCGGCAACTCACTCGCGTTATTTCGACTTTTTTTAGCGATCTCTACTAGCAGAGCAAAAGGTGACATATTAACCAGCCATGACCATTTTAATTTCTTCCATTAATCGAGCAGCAGGAACAGGCTTAACAAGGTAGCCTTTAGCGCCTTGACGCCTGCCCCATACTCGGTCAGTTTCTTGATCTTTTGTTGTAACAATAATTACAGGGATATGTTGAGTACTCGGATCTTTCGTCAACTGTCGTGTTGCCTGAAAACCATTAAGGCCAGGCATAACGATATCCATTAATACGACATCAGGTTTTTCTTGACGAGCAAGCGCTACGCCATCAGCACCATTTTCAGCCGTTAAGACTTCATGACCGTGCTGTTCAAGCATCGTTTTAAACGAATGCGTTTCCGTTGGAGAATCGTCAACTACAAGTACGCGCGCCATTCTCAAATTACCTCTAAATTAATACTGCTATCGACAAACTATTTAACAAAGTTACGAATTGCACCAAGCAACTCATCTTTACTAAAGGGTTTGGTTAAATATTGGTCAGAACCAACAATACGTCCTTTGGCTTTATCAAAAAGCCCATCTTTACTCGAAAGCATAATAACTGGCGTATCTTTATATTTAGAATTATTTTTAATTAACGCACATGTCTGATAACCATCTAAACGCGGCATCATAATGTCGACGAAGATGATATTTGGGTGCGTATCTGCGATTTTTGCCAACGCATCAAAACCATCAGTTGCAGTTATTACTTCACAACCGACCTTTTTTAATAGGGTTTCGGCGGTACGACGAATAGTTTTACTATCGTCAATAACCATAA
>TARA_B110000046_G_C13025827_1_pt1 | contig 11393 bp, 7 predicted proteins | sample TARA_B110000046 | Tara Oceans TARA_B110000046 (sample SAMEA4397157) | marine metagenome | biome: Polar Biome; feature: [DCM] deep chlorophyll maximum layer (ENVO:01000326); material: water (ENVO:00002006), including particulate matter (ENVO:01000060) such as... | depth 40 m
GGTTCTCACTGAGCAGGGCCGCAGTTTACTGGCAGTTGGCGTTAGCCGAGTTGTCGGTCACTTTACTCGTGGTGACCTGGTTAGTTGCGTCGACAGCGATGGGGTTGAAATTGCTCGAGGCCTGGTTAACTACAATTCTGATGAGGCCGCTCTTATTAAAGGTCAGAGCACCGAGTCGATCGCAGATACTCTGGGTTATCGCGAAGACGATGAATTGATTCATCGCGATAATCTGGTCGTTAGTGTCCATTAACAGCGCTAGATTTGAACTTGTATTGTAATCGGGCTACCTAGCTCGCATGGTTTTTGTGCCATGACCTCTAATGCGCGGTGTTAATTCCAAATTGGTGCCTAAGGTTGACTCATTACTGATTACCCTCCTCATGGGTCTATTTGTGAAAGCAAACAAGCCTGCGAAAAAAAGCGTATTTTTTTAACAATATCATATGGACACTATTTAAAATACGTAGTATCTTTCTGTTATAACACTATCAAATGGACACTATGCATATAGTATAGTATCTTAAACACAATAAAGTCGCAGAAGCGTCAGCCTTTGGTCCAAGAGCTGGCGATATCGCCCGACATAATAATAAGTAAGATTGGGGAAATAATGCTCAAACCTCTACAGGAAAGATTAGCCAGCGGAATTATGCGGCACTCTTCGCTATCGCTTCTAATTCTTAGTGCGATCACCGTATTTTTTGCTGTTGGGCTGCAATTCGTAGAGTTGCGCACTATCTTTTCTGACTTACTACCGAAGAATCATCCCTTTGTGGAGACCTTTTCGGATCACCCTAACTTCGGTAATCCGTTGACCATTACGATCATGGTCAAAAACAAAGAGGGTAGCATCTACAACGCAGGTACGCTGCAAAAAGTATGGGACATTACTAGGGACATAGATCTAGCGCCCGGAGTAGACCACGATCAGATAATGTCTATAGCGACAGAAAAGGCGCGCTATTCAGAAGCGACTCCCTTTGGTATCGAAAGTCAGCCTTTAATGGGAGATGCGCCGCCGTCCAGCGACCAACAGATGTTGGAATTTCGCCAAAAAGTTAAGAAGGCGCCCAATGCGCGAGCATTTCTAATATCTGAAGACGAATCTGCCACATTGATAACGGCAACGTTCATTGAGCGGCTTGTTGAGTACGGCGACTTATTTGTTTATGTCCAAAATTTAGTCGAAAGTGCGCGAGATGGTGAGCATGAGATACATGTCGCTGGTCAGCCGATGCTTTCCGGCTGGGTTTATAGTCATCAAACGGCAATGTTAGGTATCTTTGGTATCACTATTTTTGCCCTTATAGCGTCGCTAATGATCTATATGTCCAATTTTGTGGGCGTTGTTATACCGGTTGTCACCAGCGCTGTTGCGGCGATATGGGGCTTTGGTTTTGTTGGCTGGTTGGGTTATCCCATTGAGCCATTGATAATGGTTGTCCCTTTGCTGCTCGTGGCTCGCTCCTTCAGCCATTGTGTTCAGTTTATCGAGCGGTATTACGAGGTCTATCCTAAAGTCGGCGACAAGAAAAAGGCTGCGGAAATTGTATTGGGGGTCATGATGACGCCTGGCGGCCTCGGGATTTTTACCGACGCCATCGGTATTTTATTAATCATTGTTGCACCCATACCGGCGATGGAACGATTTGCTATATTTTGCGGTTTCTGGGCGTTAATCCTATTTCCAACCAACGTCTTACTATCGCCTTTAATGCTTTCAATGCTGCCTGAGCCTAAAAATGCGGCTGTGATAAGCGGCGCTGACAAAGGCGGCGGACAATTTTGGCATCGGGCTATGCACAGTGTGTTGGCCGCTATATCAACTTTGTCACATGGCGTTAGAGGCAAAGTAACGGCAGTTGTCGCGGTAGTGCTAGTGGCGGTCAGTATTGGTCAGGTATTACAGATCAAAGTTGGCAATCCCGTGGAGGGCACCAGCTTGCTGTGGGAAGACTCGGAATACAATGTTGCCGTTTCAGCCATCAATCAGAACTTTGCGGGCCTGAATACGCTTGAGATTGTTTTTGAGGCTAAAGACAGCAATAACCCCAGCCGAGTGGCAAGGCAAAGCGACACGGTATTTTCAATGTTGGCATTGCAGCGAAGTCTAGAGAACCAGGAGAATCCTCCTGTGGCGACACTGTCGTTTGCCGACTATTTACCCGAAGCAAATCGTTTGTTCAGCGGTGGTAATCCAAAATGGTCTCCGCTCGATCGCAGCCAGCAAGCCGTTACTGCGGCGTCAGGCGCTGTCATGATTGGTACTGGCCCCAAAGCCTTTTTGCACGTAACTGATTTTGTGCAGCAAAATGCGACTGTCTCTCTATGGTACAAAGACAATAAACAAGAAACGGTTGATCTTGCGCTTGAGCAGGCTCGCGAGGCTATAGAGGAAATAGGGCTAGAGCATGACAGCTTCAAAATACGTTTAGGGACCGGCACTATTGCCTTGCAGCAGTCTATAAATGACACCGTCGATTACTATCAATGGGTGATTTTGGCATTGCTCAACTTAGTGATCCTAGTCACCTGCAGCTACGCTTACCGCTCGGTTGTAGCGGGAGTTTTATTATTAATTCCTGTCAATATTTCAAATATATTTCTCGGCGCTGTCATGGTGCAACTCGGTATAGGCTTGGATGTTAATACGTTGCCAATTACAGCTATTGGAGTCGGTGTCGGTATTGACTATGGCATTTATCTGCTGAGTAGAATTTGTGAGGAATACAACAAGTGCAATAACCATGCTCAAGCGATTAATAGGGCAGTGGTAACCACTGGCAAGGCTATCTTTTTTACCGCGACTATAGTCCTTATTGCAATTTTGCCGTGGTATTACCTTTCAGAATTAAAATTCCTAGCGGATATGGGGCTTCTGCTAGTGATGGTTATGTTAATAAACATGGTTGTCGCCTTAATCGTACTTCCGCTGGAAGTGTGGTTTGTTAAGCCTCACTTTATGACTGTAAAAGGATTGCTTAGTAGTGGTGAGGACGATTTATTGATTGATGATGAGTCCTTTGACGAACAGATTATGGACAAGAACTAAACGGTATTAATCGCTTAAAAATAAAAAATTATTTTATAAAAAGTAATATTAAAAGGGGAAAATTAAAATGCATAATGAAAAAAATACTCATGATTATAGTAGACGAATGTTTCTCGATAAAGTTGCCAAAGGAACTGTAGGCGCTGGGGTTTTGGCGCCTTTGTGGCCACTAATTGCAGAGGCTAAGGACATCAGTGAGGCGCTCCCTGATGAACTGTTATCAATCGAGAGCTACACCAAGGGAAAAATTAAGGTGGGTGACATGCTTACTGCGGACAACGTTGAGCATGTGAAAGATTTACTGGATCCGATTACTTATATTGAGGTTTCGGAGCAGGGCCGTCAGATTAAGATTGTTAAAACAACTACAGATGTTACCAAGCTGTATCCTGCTGAATACCTTGAGGCAACAATCAAGAACGAAGGTAAAGCAAAGCTTGATGAAAACAATAATGTTGTCACGCTAGACGGCAAACCTTGGATTGGTGGTAATCCATTTCCAGATGCTAAAACAGGGCTTGAGGCTTATGCAAATCTTACCCTGAGTTGGGGTCGTCACGATTCGGCTATGTACGCTATACGTGACTGGGATATTGGTCCTGATGGGGGCGAACAGTATCAGTATGATTTTGTTTGGGCAGAGCAGAACACTGTTGGTCTGGTCAATAGTGAAAATCCTTATATGGAAGGCCGAGAGGATTTATTGCGTTACAACGCAATCTGGTTTACCTACCCTAATGATTCGCGTGGTACTTCATTCGTAAACACCTGGCACTATGATCAGCGTAAGTTTCCTGATCTGTATGGCTATATACCCGCCTTCAAGCGCGTGCGTCGGTTCCCATCGAGCCAGCGTTTTGAACCGTTGGTTCCAGGTATTACTTTGTTTTTGTCAGATGGTTGGTGTGCGGGTGATCCCATGCTTACTTGGGGTAATTACAAAATTGTTGGACGGCAGCCAATGCTGGGCGGCGTCAGTGAGAACTGGCATGGCTCCAATCCGAATTCCGAACCCTCTGTGCACGGTGGCCCCCAGGGTAAGACATTCTTTGAAACATCCATGGAAATGATTCCTGAGGTGTTGGTTATCGATCTAGAGCCAACCGGATTTCCGCGTGCCCCAGTCGGCAAAAAGCGAGTTTGGCTGGATACCAGAACGATGATGTTTGTTGCCTGTGTGACGTACGATCGGCGTGGTGAACTGTGGAAGTCTGTGCAGGTTACCACTAGCCAGTTTATCGACGGCGATACAGTGAAAATGGATGGTGATCATCCGGGCTGGTCATGGACCAAATGTCACGTACATGATATTCAGACTGATCGTATGAGTCGCTTCTATCATGCAGATGAAATTCGCGGCGGCTATAAATCCGGCTGGAACCAAGAAGGCCTGTATGAAAAATACATGACAATCCCCGCTATACGACGTCTGGGTAGCTGATTCATGAATTTCCGTTTACTGGCCCCATTAGCGATTTCCCTTGGTGTATTTTTACCTGGGGTATCGCTCGGCAATCCCACTCAACTCTATCAAGGCACCGCCCATGACGCGTTCTACGGATTATGCGTGTCAGAAGCACGACAAATAGCTGTCGGCGATGCTGGATTGATCCTAGAAACTCAGGACGCTGGGGGAAGCTGGACTGAGGTGCCACCATTCACTGAACGCGCTTTGCTGGATGTAAGCTGTGGTGCGGATGTCAGTCTTATTGTTGGTCAGGAAGGTGCGATTTATCGTCGTACTAGCGAAGATTACGAGGCTATTATTTCCAACACCAACGAGCGGTTGCTGAGTGTAAGTGATGTATCAAGCAATGGCTTAGTGTTTGCTGTGGGCGGGTTCGGTACTGTGCTTCGCTCCACCGATAGCGGTTTAAATTGGACGTCCCTAACACCGGATTGGCCGACACTGACCAATGATTTTTTTGAACCACATCTTTATGACGTGCACGTTTCCAATGCTGGAGTCGTGACCATCGTGGGTGAGTTTGAGATGGTTATTCAGTCGACTGATCAGGGTGATTCATGGGAGGCGACACATATAGGTGAAGCCTCTTTGTTCGGTCTTAGCTTGCATGCCAGTGGGGCTGGGTTTGCTGTAGGCCAAAATGGGAAGATCCTAAAAACCGCTGACGGGGGGCAAAACTGGAAGCAGATTGACTCACCAGGCAACAGTATTTTGCTGAATGTTTGGACCTCAGGAACTGGTGACGTGCTAGTTAGTGGGATCCGAAACATGCTGCAAAGTTCAGATAACGGTGCTAAGTGGGCCCAGATAGAACAGGGCGATCTGTCCACAGGTTGGTATCAGGGCCTTTCGGTCATTAATGCGGGTAGCGCATCGGGCAAGTTTGTGCTGCTAGCAGGGCATGGCGGAAGTTTGATCAAATTGAAATTAGATAAAAATAAAAATTGATAATCGATCTAATTATTAGGAGAGACACAATGTGGAAACTAACACGAATAAAAACAATTCTCACTGGAACGCTGTCGGTAGCTTTGATAATTCCGACTCAGTTGGCGTATTCCGCTGATTGGTATTTTTCAGGATTTATGCGTCAGGAAGGGGCCTTTAGCCTCGACAATGATAAACAAAACCCATGGAACCAGGCTGGTAATGCCTATAACGGAGTGCCTACTAACAATGTGGCAGAGTTGGGGGCAATCGCGCAGGGGGCTGCTGTTCCAGGCGATGGTATTAAGACGAGGCCTGAGTCATATAATGAAACGAATGACTGGAATGTAATGTTTACGCGGGCTGAGTTGGATATCGATGTAAAGTTTAATGAGAACCTTAAGTTCGTCGGCAAAGTCAGGGCGCTTTATGCTTGGGATAATCACGATACCTTTGGCGGAGGTGATCCCAATTACTTTGAGACTCCTCTTCGCGGTGACTGTGCCACAAGGCTTGAAATCTGTGGCGACGACTATGCGATTGATTTGCCGTCATTTTATTTTGACTATAGCTCTGGTCCCTTATGGCTGCGTGTAGGTAATCAGCAGATCGCTTGGGGCGAGTCACTCTTTTTCAGGGTATTGGACAATCCCAACGGACTCGATTTACGCAGACATTCCGCTTTCGATTGGGCGTCTGAAGAGTTCTCTGATAAACGGGTGCCTGCATTAGGTGTTCGAGGCAGTTACTCATTCAAGAATGATTGGGAAGTCGAAGCCTGGGCTCAGGAGTTCCAGCCATCGGTTATGTCCAATGAGAACACACCTTATAATGCTATTACCTCAACCTTTGTTGTTCATACAGAGGCCGGGTTTGATGAGGTGGATGATAAGTGGAACTTTGGTGCTCGCCTCAGAGGTCAGATTGGTGAATTGGGTCTACAGTTTACCTATACCAATCGCTATAATCCTGACGGCGTCTACCGTTGGACTGCGACTGGCGAAGATCCTTTTGTGAAACATTTAGGGGCAGAGACAGCGGCGGTATTGGATCCAGGCGGTGCAAACGGTGGAGCGTTATCAATGACGCCGTTTGAGCCGTTTACTGGGGTTGGCATTTATACCGCTGAGCAGTGGATGAATGAAGCGGCAGGTTCTCGTCTAAACGGCGCTAATTTACAAGCTTTATTAGATGACTTTCCGGTTGCGCAAGCTCTTACCAATCAAGTCCTAGACAGTTTTGAGATGGAGGCTAACACGCCTATTGATAGCTATGCTCTGTCCACATTGATTTTGGATGCGTTCTTTGCTGATAGTTCAATAGGGGGGTTAGGCGATTTACGTGGCCATATTGAGCGCCGCTATGATCGCGAAGACATCTTTGGGTTTGGCATGAACTATATGTTCTTTAGCGAACCTGATTCTTTCTTAGATCAGTTAATTGTTCGCTTTGAGGCATCATACACACCTAACAAAACCTTTACTGATCCATCACTGCTTGGCGCAGACTATCTTGTCGAAGACGAATATATTACGTCCTTCGTCATGGAAAAATACCATCGCTTCTCTGTTGACTTCCCGTCTACCTATATGGTGTTCCAATGGTTGCACAAGTCCGAGAGTGATCTATTTGGTCGACACCTTGATGGTTATGGTATGACCACCATCCAGGACCCAACCTTTACTGCGCCAAAAGGGCGTAGTGGATATGACGCTATTTCTTTTGCCCTTCAGCAGCCTTCGCCTAGTCTACTGTGGCGTGCTGATTTAGCGGTTCTATGGGATCTTGAAGGAGGCTATCTTGTTCAACCGGGCCTACGTTACAAGCCAAGCAAGTCTGTCAGTGCTGAACTGTTCGCCAACTTTGTGGGCGGCGGCAGTGACAATATGGATGCAATGTCAACTTTCGATTTTGTTGAAGAAGTCGCCTTCCGTGTTACCTATCAGTTCTGATTCGTATTGTTAGAACTGGTTATAGCAGAGTCAATGATTGATCTGTTGCGGATGGGGGGTCAGTATTACTGACCCCCTTTTTATTCTCACGGCAGTCCAGTAATCAGCGCGTTTTTATAGACGTCCATTACTGAGTGCTCAGTGTCTCATTTAGCGCTATTCGTGCCTGCCGTTTAACCGAATCAGGGTGGATCCTAGTCAGTATCACAACCTAAATAATAGGCCCGATTGCCTTTTGGAGCGACAGACTGCAGGTAGGTCTAACCAGCTCAGAAACCGGCAAATCAACATATAAGTAGAAGGGAAACTTTATGTTGACACTAATATGTCAGATAGATACTATTACTAAAAGACAGCTTTTATCCGTTTACTGCGATGTACTCAGAGACTTGGATTTTTAGCTAAAAAAAATAACAGACTATCTAATAACAATAATGACTTATGGGGGAAGATCCGATGACATCAGGCAAGACTAACTATCGACAATCATTCAGCCTTGACGGCAAGGTGGCACTTGTTACGGGTGCCGCTGGCACTCTGGGTGCCGAAATGTGTAGAGGGCTTACCTCAGTCGGCGCGTCCGTCGTAATCGCCGATATCGCTGAAGACAAGGGAATGGCTCTTCGCGAAGAACTGCGTGCGTCGGGGGCTAATGCCGAGTTTATCAAGCACAATGTCACTGATGAGTCAGACTGGGAAGCGTCGGTGCAGCTAGCGGTTGATACTTTCGGAGGCCTTGATGTCGTTGTCAACGCCGCTGCCATTGTGCCTATGAGGTTACTTGCCGATCTGGATGTTGAAGAATTCAAACAGGTGCAAAATGTTAACGTTGCAGGGACTTTGCTTGGCTGCAAACATGCCTCGATAGCCATGCGTCCCGGCGGTATTAGTGGTCGCGGTGGCTCTATTATAAATCTGTCATCGGTAATGGGCCTTTCTGGCAGCATTGCACTAGCTTCGTATAACGCCTCTAAAGGGGCGGTCCGCCTTCTGACTAAGTCGGTTGCATCTGAATGCGCGCTTCTTGGCACAGGCATTCGCTGTAACTCCATCCACCCAGGCATTATTGATAGCGATATGGGGACCCTGTTTCTCCAGCAGCTGGTCGATCTAGGCGTTGCGCCTGATATGGCAACTGCGGAAGCAGGCTTTTTGGCTGGCGTTCCTATGGGCGCATCAGGTACGCCTCAGGATGTTGCGTCAGGCATTATTTTCCTAGCGTCTGATGCTAGTCGATACATGACTGGTGCTGAATTAGTCATTGATGGCGGTTTCTACGCCACCTAACTTTCACGTCTAAAAATAATAGGAGTACTAAAATGACAAACCAATTAGTAATATCTGGCGATGAGTTTCACGCGCGGGATCTAGAACAGCCTACTGTCATACAGAATCCATTTCCATACTACGACATGCTGCGCGACAAGCCGATTCAGTTTGGTGTAGAGGGTTACCCCCCCGGCACTGTCAAAGGTATGGACAAGCCAATCCCGGCTTGGGCTATTCTAAATTATAAAGACTTGGTTCATGTTGCCAGTAACCATGAAATTTTCTCTTCGCGCGACCGTATGCAAGAGGCGTCCGATGCACCTACTCTAATGTTGGTAAACCATGATCAGCCAGAGCATACCTGGCTGCGCACCATTGCTCGTCAAGCCTTTACGCCCAAGCGCGTTGGCGCAGATGTCGGCCCTTGGTTGAAAGACATTATCGACCAAATGCTAACGGCAGAAGGTGCGGGCTATATTGACTTTATGGACAATCTGGCTGCTGATTTGCCTGCCAGATTTATCTCAAAATTGCTGGGTACACCTCAGGAGGATTACCGCAAAATTCGCGATTGGTCAGATGCTTATATGGGCACCTCGAATCTGAATATGGCAGGTAAAGCACAGTCAAATATTGAGATGTTTAACTATTACACCGACCAGGTGGCTCAGCGCTATGACATGGTCAAACGCGGCATGGCATCGGACGATTTGTTAACCGGATTTATCGAAGCCAAGGGTGACGATGGTAGACAGTTGACCCCCGAAGAGGTGGTTCGTTTCTGTATCACAATGGTGGCCGGCGGCGCTGAATCCAGTGTTTATCTGCTAGGTAATCAGGTTGCAGCAATGCTTGAAATGCCTGAACTGTACCAGAAGATGCGTGAAGACAGATCGCTGGTTCGTCCATTTCTTGAAGAGAGTATTCGTCGAGATGGCCCGATCCAAAGACTGTTCCGTGAGTGCACACAGGATACCGAAGTGGGCGGTCAAAAAATGAAGAAAGGTGATTGGGTCTGCGTTTTCTTTGGTGCGGGTAACCACGACTCTAAAGTCTTCGAAAATCCACATGACTTTATTCTCAACCGTCCAAATGTAGGTAAGAATCTTACGTTCAGTCACGGCATCCACCACTGCATAGCCTCAATGGTTGCCCGCAATGAAGCCGCTGGCATGATCAATGGCATTTTGGATCGCTACAAGGCTGTAGAGCCTGGCAATGGTCCGGTTGTCTACCAGGACAAGGGTTTCATTAACTATGGGCCAGAAAAATGCCCAGTTAATTTTGTACTCGATTAATTGACGGGAGAAATAACAATGGCAGATAAGCAAGTCGAACATGTAGATATGGTCATCGTAGGTGCTGGGTTCGCTGGCATGTATATGCTCTACGGTGCCCGTGAAGCAGGTCTATCGGTTAAATGTTTTGAAGCAGGTGATGGTGTTGGCGGAACATGGTACTGGAATCGCTATCCTGGTGCCCGAGTGGATATTGAATGTTTAGAATATTCCTATTCATTTTCAGAAGATCTGCAAAAAGAATGGAACTGGACTGAGCGTTATGCAGGCCAGCCAGAATTACTAAATTATGCCAACCATGTAGCCGATCGCTATAAAATGCGCGATGACATTACTTTTGAGACTCGCGTAGAGTCGACCATTTTTGATGAACAGTCCCAGCGCTGGCTAGTGAAAACGGATGGTGGCCATGTTGTGTCTGCCAAGTTCTGTGTTATGGCGACAGGTTTAATCTCTGCGCCAGTGGCCCCTGACTTTGAAGGCTTGGAGGCCTATGCTGGTGAGCAGTACATGACCAGTCGTTGGCCCAAGGAAAAACCCAATTTCAGTGGCAAGAAAGTCGCTGTTATCGGCACGGGATCCAGTGGTATTCAGGTAGTCTCTGAAGTGGCAAAAGATGTCGGTGAGCTATACGTGTTGCAGCGAACGCCTGCCTACACTATTCCGCTGCAGAACCATAAATCTGATCCGGCCCAGACCGCAAAAATTAAAGAAAAGTATGGTGAGTTGCGCGAACTAGAGGGGCAGTCGTTCGGCGGTTTCACCATGATGCACTCTGACCTGTCACCACTACCAACTGAGTCTGCTCTCGACGTCAGCGCACAAGAGCGAGAGGCTGAGTACGAGGATCGTTGGAAGTCTGGCGGTCTATCACCTTATTATGCGTATACGGACACGCTTCTGGATGAACAGTCCAATAGCACCCTTGGTGAGTTCGCCATTAAGAAAATGAAGGAGCGCGTCAACGACCCTATAATCGCTGAAAAATTAACTCCGGATTATGCCATTCTTACCCGACGCCTGTCGCCGGAAACAGATTATCTGGAGACCTTTAATCAAGACAATGTCAATCTTGTTGATTTGCGCGAATTACCGCTCGAGCGTTTTACCGAGAAAGCCGTGGTAGTCGGTGGTGAAGAAATAGAACTTGATGTAGTGATTTTTGCCACCGGTTTTGATGTTATGACTGGCGCTATGGATCGTATCGATATCCGTGGTCGGGACGGACAGACTCTGAAAGATCGATGGAGTACTGGACTGACCAGCTATCTGGGCATGATGACGCATGGATTTCCGAACTATTTTTGGGTTAATGGTCCTCACAGCCCCTTTTATAATCCAATCCTGCTGGCTGAGTATCAAGGCGACTTGATCTTTGATGCGGCTAAGCAACTTGATGCATTAGGCAAAGACTGTGTAGAAGC